>Ga0114966_10000306_pt1 | contig 47483 bp, 40 predicted proteins | sample M_130207_XF_Meta_FD_87029 | JGI IMG/M metagenome (GOLD analysis project Ga0114966, IMG submission 87029) | Freshwater microbial communities from Lake Montjoie, Canada to study carbon cycling - M_130207_XF_MetaG | ecosystem: Environmental > Aquatic > Freshwater > Lake | place: Lake Montjoie... | reverse complement strand
CTTTCGAGGGCTGCAAAAATAAGCAGCTTGGCCTTAAATACCTAAAAAAAGTCCGGAATAAACTCAAATAAAGTTCGTTCCGGACCATAATATAGTTAATTGATAAACTGAAGGCTAAAAAGGGCTTCTTACATCGCCGCCAACTGCACTTTCTGCGTAAGCTCCATCACGTTCTCTCTGAACATAGAATCAGTATCCATCAAATCCTTAACGGTTTGACAAGAATGTATTACCGTTGTATGATCGCGTCCACCAAAATGCTCTCCAATTGTTTTTAAGGAGTTCTTGGTAAAGGCTTTGGCTAAGTACATGGTAATTTGACGCGCTTGTACAATTTCACGCTTACGTGTTTTTTGTAACAACTTATCATAAGGCACTTCGAAGAATTCACATACCATTTTTTGTATGGCATCAATCGTAATTTCTTTGCTGCTTGTTTTAACAAAATTGCGCAATACTTTTTTAGCTAATTCAACATCAATTTCTTTTTTATTCAAAGAAGACTGCGCTAGCAAGGATATCAATGCCCCTTCTAATTCTCTGACATTGGTATTAATATTGTAAGCCACGTATTTCACTACTTCTTTAGGCATTTCCAAACCATCTGCTTTCATTTTCTTCTCCAAAATTTCGATACGCGTATCGTAATCTGGAACTTGGATATCGGCACTTAATCCCCAACGGAAACGACTTAATAAACGTTCTTGCAATCCTTCTAAATCTTTAGGCGCTTTATCGGATGTTAATACCAATTGTTTGCCACTTTGATGCAAGTGATTAAAAATAGCGAAGAAAGCATCCTGAGATTTTTCTGCTCTGTTAAAAAATTGTACATCATCAATAATCAAAACATCTATCAATTGATAAAAATGTATAAAGTCATTAATGGCATTATTGCGACTATGATCTTGGAACTGATTGATAAATTTTTCTGAACTCACATACAAAACCACCTTGTTTGGATGAATGCGTTTTACGTCATTTCCAATGGCTTGGGCTAAATGTGTTTTTCCTAATCCAACCCCTCCATAAATAACTAATGGATTAAAGGAATTGGCCCCTGGTTTTTCGGCCACGGTTTTACCAGCTCGGCGCGCTACCCTATTACAATCCCCTTCAATAAAGGAGTCAAAAAGGTAATTATGGTTTAATTGGGGGTCAATTTGCATTTTTTTCAACCCTGGAATCACAAATGGATTCTTAACGGGGTTGTCAATCACCAACGGGAAGTTCATCTCGTTGTTATTGTAGGTTTTCATGCCACTGGCAGGAACATCCATGGAACCTTTTTTGTTGTTCCCGCTATCCACCATGATACGATATTCTAATCTAGCTTCTTTTCCTAATTCGCGTTTTAAAGTCTTAGCTAAAAGGTTAACGTAATGTTCTTCGATGTATTCGTAAAAAAATTGGCTGGGAACTTGGATCATTAAAACGTTGTCTTTCAAATCGACTGGTTGAATAGGTTCGAACCATGTTTTAAAATGTTGCCATTCGACAATATCCTTAATGATCTTTAAGCAATTACTCCATATTAATTCTGCGCTCTTAGCCATCTTACTTTCTTGCTCTTTGTATAATTATAAAAAAGGTACTAATTGGATTTCAACTCTGGATTAAGGAATTGTAAACCGGAATGCGAATATGACGACTTATTGTTGAAAAAAAAACTTTTTTATTTGGTTTTTTTTACATGTCCCCAAAACCCTACAAACCCCTTGTTTCTTACCCCCTAATCAGGCGTTCAAGATATATCCTTTTTCTTAAAATTGGCTAGTTATCCACTTATTTTTTGAAGTATTTTTTAGTTACAAACTAATACTTATTTGCTTTAAGGACCTCCTATTTAGATTTCGCCTTTAAATACTACCTTTGCCCAATATAATCATAACTATGAGCTACGAATTAACCGGCAAGCTAATTGCCAAATACGAAATCATTCAGAGAAAAGAGACCTTTAAAACAAGGGAATTTGTGATTGAAAAGACCGATGACATCAATGGTAAAACCATCACGAATTACGTTAAATTTCAATGTGTTCAGGACCGTACTGCGATTCCTGACCGTTTCAACCTAGGCGATACCGTAAAAGTACTTTTTAATATAAAGGGGTCTAAGTGGAATAAGGAAGGAAAGGACAATTATATTACCAATTTAGATGCTTGGCGTATGGAAGCAGTTTCATTAGGTGGCAATACCGCGCCTACCGAAACAAGTACTTATTTTGATACACCGGCCAATGAATCGGGCGATGATTTGCCATTTTAGTTAATACCCCCCTATTGGGTATTACTATATTAATGAAAGCATTTTTTTAGGATAAACACCTAACCCATGCAAACCAATATTCAAATTAAACTTACGCCCTCAGAGGTGGTAGATTCTAATGGACTTTTAAAGGCCATTTGCCAAATTACTGGGCAGTCCAAAGAAGCTATTACAGGATACCATATTGTTAAAAAATCCATTGATGCCCGAAGTAGGAAACAAATTTGGGTTAATTTAAGTCTCCAGGTATTTATTCATGAGCCGCCCGGTAATCGATTGATCGAACCCCTACATTTTCCAATTTTACCCCCCTCTGCCAAAGAAGTCATTATTATAGGTGCCGGTCCAGCTGGTTTGTTTGCCGCTTTGGAATGTATTCAATTGGGATTAAGACCTATTGTGGTCGAAAGAGGTAAAGATGTCAGAGCAAGAAGACGTGATTTAGCCAAATTAAATAAAGAAGGCATCGTCAACCCCGAGAGTAATTATTGTTTTGGAGAAGGAGGTGCTGGAACTTATAGCGATGGAAAACTATATACCAGAAGTAATAAACGTGGAAGCATTGATAAAATTTTGCGTTTGTTTTATCAGTTTGGTGCAGAGGAAAATATTTTATACGAGGCACATCCACATATAGGTACCAATAAATTACCACATATTATTACTGCGATGCGAGCACAAATTGAAGCGTCGGGTGGAAAAGTATTGTTTGAAAAAAAATTAGTTGATGTTGTTATTGAAAAAGATTTAATAAAAGAAATTATTACTGCAGATGGGGATCGTATAAAAGCAACAGCAATTATTTTAGCAACAGGACATTCTGCTCGAGATATTTTTAACTTGCTTTTTGAAAAAAATATTAACATCGAAGCCAAACCCTTTGCATTGGGCGTGAGGGTGGAACATCCACAAGCAATTATTGATACCATTCAATATCATTGCATATTGCGTGATCCTAATTTACCTCCAGCCTCCTACAGCTTGGTAGAACAAGTAAGTGAAAGAGGCGTGTTTAGTTTTTGTATGTGCCCTGGTGGAATTATTGCGCCAGCGGCCACTGCCCCAGGTGAAATTGTAGTAAATGGATGGAGCCCAAGTAAAAGAGATAACCCTTATGCCAATAGTGGTATGGTGGTCCAAATAGATATTCCTACGGCGGCTCAATTTTTAAAAAATAATAAAACCAGTTTACCAGAAGACCATCCGCTACTATTATTGGCTTTTCAGCAACAGGTGGAACAAGCATCTTTTGGATTAGGTGGTGGATTACAAGTAGCTCCTGCAGCAAGATTGGTAGATTTTTGTACCAATCAATTATCTAGCTCCTTACCGGATGCCAGTTATTTACCTGGATTAATGGCAGCGCCTTTGCAAGAAGCCCTACCTAATTTTGTACACAAAACATTACAAGAAGGTTTTAAAGCATTTGGAAAAAAGATGAATGGATATTATACCAACGATGCAATTGTAGTAGCAACCGAAAGCAGAACCTCTTCTCCTGTGCGCATACCAAGGGAGGCCGATACCTTACATCATCCTCAAATAAAAAACTTATACCCTTGTGGTGAAGGCGCAGGCTATGCAGGTGGTATAGTAAGCGCTGCTATGGATGGTCAAAAAATAGCCCAGCAAATTGCTTTAAGTTATGGCATATCCATTCCCAATAGTTAATAATTAATTTTCTGGTTTCTCTTTCTTACTTAATAAAAATTCATCTTGAATTAAATGATTCAATTTAAATGATTTTAATTCAGCTGCTAAATTGGGAGAAATTTCACGGGAAGTTATTATAGGCTTGCCTGCATTTACCCAAGCGGTATACCAAAAATCGGCAATCATATTAGAGGAAGCTATCAATTGTGTATTGATGGTAGCCCCTAATCCATTGGCATAGGCTTCGGCAAATTCTTTGGTATACATTTTTGTTTCTTTACCATAACGCATTTGTGTTTTGTATTTGGTTTCAGGCTTAAATTGAATAGACACTTCCTTCTCCACTGCCAACATTTCTGGAACTAAATTGGCTGCTTGACGAATATCTTGCCACAAAGCTTCGCTTGGATTTTTTAAGTAAGTCGCTTTATGTGAATTGTATAATTGGTATTGATCAATTCTTAATTCGGGTATAAAAGACTCCCACATACTATGTAATCCTTTTTGATTGGTAAGTTGTCCATCATAATTGATAGTAGTATGCAAAGGCACATGTACATCCCCTATATAATGTCCAATATCCGCAGCATAAAACAAGATGCTGTCTTTGTTTTTAGAACGAAATGCACTCGTGAGTTTATCCAATTCACTAATAATTAAATAAGGCGCCCACCCATATTTTAACAAAGTATCTTCTGAATATTTTTTTACCGCATCCGCCCAGTTTAATGGCATATTATTGGCTGCATTGGGCCCATAGGCTTCTAAGTCAATAAAATGTTTGGTGGCTTCTGAGTTGTCGGTATTGCGTCTAATATCTGGACGAGGCGAATTAATAACTAAATAATTTTGATCTTTATGAAAATAAGATTGCAAAGGCTCTGGCAAACTATAAATAGCTAATTGATTGATGGTGCGATGTACTAAAAATCCCCAGCTACTTAGGCCTAGGGCTAAAAAAATTACTGCGAAAAGAATAAATGATTTCTTAATGAACATAGCATCTAAATTTAGAACGAATATAGCCTATTATCCCCTTAGAATATCGTTGTTGGATTTGTTTTTCCGCTCTTACTATATAATCTTGAGGATTCGAGAAAATGAATTTACTTTTGAGTATAAATAATAAAAGATGGATACAGTTTTAAGTTTGAAAAATTTGAGAAAATATTACGCCACTCAAAAAGCCGTGGACGATATAAGTTTTGACATTGCCAGGGGTAGTATTTTTGGATTACTGGGTCCCAATGGTGCGGGCAAAACCACGCTACTAAGAATGATCACAGGCATTTTTTATCCAGATGGTGGAGAAATTATTTTAGACGGAAAGCCTTTTGATGCAATCAATGATATTCAAAAAATTGGTTACATGCCCGAAGAACGCGGCCTGTATAAAAAAATGAAAATTGGCGAGCAAGCTTTATACTTAGCGCAACTAAAAGGCTTGTCCAAAGCAGCCGCTACAGAAAAGATAAAGTATTGGTTTAAGAAATTTGAAATGGAGAGTTGGTGGAATAAAAAAGTAGAAGATTTAAGCAAAGGTATGAGTCAAAAATTACAATTTGTTATTACCGTTTTACACGAACCCAAACTAATTATTTTAGATGAGCCATTTAGTGGTTTAGACCCTGTAAATGCAAATTTAATTAAAGATGAAATTTACGCCTTAGCCAAAAAGGGCGCAACCATTATATTTAGCACCCACCGCATGGAACAAGTAGAAGAAATTTGCGATCATATCGTGCTAGTGAATTTAGGAAAGAAAATTTTAGATGGTACCGTAGCCAACATTAAGCAACAATTTAAAGAGAATTTATTTTCTATTGAAACTGAAGCTGGTGTTAGTTTATCAGATGCCCCTGCATTTAGTATAGTTAGGACAGCAGCTGGGAAAACATTGGTTAAAATCAATGAAGGTTTCCGCTCCAATGATTTATTACAACAATTAATTGCGCAAAACAAGCAGGTGGTTGGCTTTAATGAAGTATTGCCTTCTCTCAATAATATTTTTATACATCTTGTAGAAGGCACACATGCTAACGCAAGGGCTTTTCAAACTGTTCAAGAATAAAAAATAATTTATGAATAAGATTTGGTTAATCATACAAAGAGAATACAGCACGCGTGTTAAAAACAAACGCTTTTTGATACTAACTTTTTTAATGCCTTTATTAATAGTGGGATTGATAGCAGCGTCTACTTATTTGTCAATTACTGGTGTAGAACAAAGAAATATTGCGGTGGTGGATCCTAATGGATTTATCAAAAATTCATTAAAAAACACGAGTCAAATTAATTTTAGTTTTCCAGCCAATGTAGATACTACCAATTATCAAAAACAAGGATTTACAGATATTCTAATTATACCAAAATTTGACGGTGATAAAAAAACCGATTATATTTTAAGGTCAAAAAAATCAATGGGTTTGATGTTACAAGAAAGCATCACCAATAAAATCAATAGCGCCATCGAAGACCAAATGTTACAAGATGCAGGTATCCATCAAAATGTGTTGGATTCTATTCACAAAGCCTCACAGTTTGCGGAATTAAAAGCCTATGAGGACAAAGGCAGTACCAGTAAAGAAAGTAACGCTAGCTTGGCTATGGGCATTGGCTATGCCAGTGGTTTATTAATATACATAACGATGTTTATTTATGGCACCATGGTAATGCGTGGCGTAATGGAAGAGAAAACAAACCGTATTGCCGAAGTAATCATTAGTAGTGTAAAACCCTTCGAGCTAATGATGGGAAAAATTATAGGAATCGGCGCTGTGGGCTTAACCCAATTTTTATTATGGATTGTTTTAATCATTAGTTTAACCAGCGCTGCTACCGGATTTTTGCCGGCCGATGTGCAACATCAAGTAGCTAGTTTACAACAAGGCAATGGCCAAATGGCAGGCGGCATGATGCAAGCCAGCGAATCGGCTGTAAAGATTTATAATTTTCAACACACTATTTCTACTGCTAACTGGCCATTAATTATTGGTTGTTTTATATTTTATTTTATTGGTGGTTATTTATTTTATGCTGCTTTATTTGCTGCGGTAGGAAGCACGGTCAACGAAGACCCTCAAGATGCACAAAGTTTAATGTTCCCTATCACCATGCCTTTAATACTATCTTATTTAATTACCAATATGGTTACCCAAAACCCAAACACACCGATTGCTTTTTGGGCAAGTATTATTCCTTTTAGTTCGCCCATGGTGATGATGGCGCGTGTAGCCTATGGCGTTCCAAGTGCAGTGAGTTATTGGGAATTGGCTTTAAGTATGCTCGCCTTAATTGCAGGATTTATTTTTACCACTTGGCTGAGTGGCCGTATTTACAGAACAGGCATTTTACTCTATGGTAAAAAAGTAACTTGGAAAATACTCATTAAATGGGCTTTGAAAAAAGCATAGCCTTTTTGCAAAACTATAAAGCAATTCTAATATTCACCCCCGCCCTGGTATTGGTAATAGGTGGCGAGGAGGAAATATAAGGAGTGGTTCTTCTTTGATCAAAGAAAAATTTCAAATTGATTTTGCTATTTAAAACATAATCGATGGAAGGCTGTATGGTGACCTCTTTTTGACCCCCAGTTCCATAGGCCTCTTTTTGATCCAATCGGCTATTGCTATTGTATACATCTCTAATAGACATATCAAATCTAATAGTTAAGTCGTTATTTAATTTGTTATTGTTCAATCCAGGAATAGTAAAAGGTAATTTTAATCCTTTTTTTCGATACGCTGTTCCAAATACAAATTCGGTACTATTGTTTTCGCTCAATTGATAATCAATTAAGCTTAAGGAAAGTATTCTGCTCTTTTTGTATTCAAAACGTAGCGACCATTGCGTCACCGTTGTTAAATTAATTCCTATTAATGGCTCCATCCTTTCACTAATGGTGATATTAGGTACTAAGAAATAAGGAATGTAATTTTTACTGACTGTATCTAAAAAAGAAGGGGCATTTCTTCTACCTGTATCTGCATACATCAAAGAACTCGTAAACCCGTTCATGGATAAATTGCTATTGTACCCATGCGTTAAAGTAATATTTGAAAATATATCTGACAGTAGTTTCGTTTTGGCAAGTCCATTGTATAAAATAGTCCAATTGGGCTTTGGTAGCATTCCAGAAAATGGATTGGATCTAATGCTGGAATTGGTTTGATTTAATAGAGAAACTTTTTGTGGATCTTGCCCAGTATAGGCAGCAATAAATGCAGGAATTAAAACGTCTTGGGCATACTTACCATAGCCGACCGCATAGCCATCTTTATCTAATTTTATTGCCTCTTTTTTCCCAGTTGGATTTGCATAATAACTATTCGAAGCAACATTTATAGAAATTTTTTGTCGATAACTTTCAAATGCTTTAAACTGAGTAGAAATTACATTAGGATTATGGGTTGAAAAAAAAGTATTCAAGGCCATATAACTAATATTAAAACCCCCTGCGGATAATGGATTATTATGGGTAGGTGTATATTTGTCGCCTATCGAATTTATACTTGTGTCTTTAAATAGTTCTGAATACTCCTTGCTAAAAGATTTATTGACCACCACATCAATAATTAAAGATTTTACTGGCTCTACCATCATTCTAAATGAAAATTTTTGATCAAAGCTTTGCCTAAACATCATATTAAAATTTGGATTGCTATTAATTTTGCTTGAACTGTTTAGCTTATCCAACCAGTTAGCATCTGGCTGCCTACCTAAAAACATATAATCAATAGTGGGAGAAAGCCCTGTTCCTGTTTCATTTAAAAATTCAACATTACCTTCATATCCTGGCAATCGACTATTAAAGCTTTCCGTATAATCAGCATTGGCTGTTTTTAACATAGTTAAAAAACTGGCAATTGTTTTTACACCGCCAGGAACAATGATTGGTTCATTAGCTTTTAATACTCTTTGCGCAATACGTTCCTGCCTTCTCGCTTCACGCCATTTTTTCAAAGTGGAGTCTCTTGCCTTTCCAATTTTTCCTGCTAATGCCTCTGCCTTGGTCATCAATATTTTGGTGGCTAAGGGATTGGTGATGGCTTGCTTGGCTTCTACTCTTTCTTCACTTATTGCTGCATTTAAGTATTTTGATTTTTTATAAAGAGAAGTAAAGTTAAATTGCGCAGTAGCTTGATACGCTAAAGTGTTTTCTATGGTATTACCAAATAGATTTGTTTGATCTGCTAATCTGCTACCCCCAATCCAATTATAACTAGTTACTGCATTTACATTGGCTAAAATCCAATTGGTCAAAGGTAATTTAGCAGTAGGTATATCATACCTTACCATGGCTTTTTGACTATACAAGGTATTTCTTCCGCTATTTATAATTGGGACTATTCTTGTTAATAAATCTTTAGAAGAAAGAGAACTATTGGCCCCATCAGGTTCAATAATTCTTGAATTCATATTGGCATTAAAATCCATATTCAATGATCTAGTAAATGGCCAACGCAAATTAAATAACTGACTCTTCGTAAAATATTTATCATATGTGGTTTCTACGTTTTCAATTGCCCTATCCGAAGAATTGATAATTCTAGGTGTATATTCCCCATACTGTCTATCCAATACCGTTCTATAACTAATTAAGCTTGGTGCAGGACTTAAATTAATATCCTTTAACCAAGTTAGCCATGCCCAATTGGTTTTTATTAATTTCCTAAAAGGCTCAAAGCTTTTCACTTGATTGTTAAAAGTATACCCGATGGCCCCCCTTTGTTTGGTCATTTTATTTTGATCAATTACCGGACTGGTTTGTAACAACTGCGAATAAGAAAAACTTACATCAAAATTACTAATACTTAAAAGGTTGGGTTTGCCTTTTGGTAATACCCTTACGTTCGTAAAGTTTAAGGTTTTAATCGTTGACTGATTGGCGGAAAGGTTAACAACAGAATCGCGCTGATGCCCTTTTAAAGAACTTACTTCCTGATCGTACTTAATGTCTTTATTAAAAGGATCGTACTCTGGATTTTCGATGGACTTATTCAAACTTGCATAAACAGGAATAGATATTTTAATTTGTTTCGGTAGTAATTTACCAGCTTCAATGTTGGTAGCAATGTCAAATTGAGTAACGCCTGTTCTAGCCCTTTGATTCATACTTTGCTCAATGGTCCCAAAGCCCGCAGTACGTTTATTCATTGAAAGAGAGATATTTCCTAAGTCTGCCAATAACATATCCATTCTACCCAAAGCTGCATAGGAACCACTTTCATCCATATCGGATAACCTTAATTCATTTACCCAAACTTCCGCATTGATGCTATTTTGCGTGGAGGTATTTTCAAAGGCAATTAAAATACCTCTTATTTCTCCTAGGTTAGGATTGCCCATCACTGAATAACGTTGTACTAAATTATTATCGGGTAAGATTTCTTTTGTTGGGAATTTTTCTGTGTAAGAAAAATGTCGTTTATCTCTTTCTAATTTAAGGTTTACTAAATCATTTAAATTTAGATTTAAACTATTTTCTGCTGGCCATACCACATCTGTTTGCGCAATACTATAAGTACCTGCAGGAGTAACTTTTAATGGTATTCTTATCTCATAAAAATTATTTTGAAAGTCCTGGCCCATTCTTATAACAGCTGTAATGTCACCCTTATTAGTAGACAATACAGTAGGTGTTTGACTTTCGGCATGTAAAAACATAGATAAATTACCATACTTACGAATGTCAATGTTCATGGTTTTAAATACTCCTCTTGGTGATTTTCCTTTTTGTAAATTATTTAATTGAACACTTAAAGCTTGTTCATTTTGCAATAAGTTTACTCCATTATTACTCAAAAGTTGCACCCGCTCAATACCTGGAGGAATTATATAGTTAACAGGTTGCCTACTTCCATTTTGTTCAATACTTACAGCAAGGGTATTTATTGAAGAACTTTTATCAATAACTGGTGTATAATTACCCGAGCCATCAATTTCATTGGCGTATTGCCTCCATTGATTGCGCACTAAATCTAATTTTGCAAATCGAAGCGTAACTGGATTGGCAAAACCAGTCAAGTACATTCTCATAAAACGAATAGATCTAAAATCGGCAATACCTCCAATTGCCTTTCTTTGTGCACTTGGAACACGAATGGGTACTCTAAACAAATACCAATCCTCATTACGCTGTGTTCCATCTGCATAAGTAACAGGTACTTGCTTTGTATCGGTGATAAAATTCTTGCCAACACCCAAACTTTCATTACTTAAATTTATGGTATACTCCCAATAGGATTCAGATTCATTGAGTGTATTATCTCTATTTAAATCTTCATTGTCTGGAAGCATTGTGGCGGCACTACTAAATACACTCGTGCCAGCCACCGGCGAATTGCCTTGTGGGTTATTAAAATATTTGTACCTATCTAAAATTCCTGCATTGGTTGCGGTATAAGAATCATCTCTATACCATTTGTAATTATCTGCACTTGGGTCTTTATTAATTGAATCTCTGACAGCTGGACTAAGACCTGGGATTTGTTTTATATGATCAATGAAATCTTTCCTTTTTATTATTTCCCCAGCATCATCTAATCCATCAAAACCCACATCCTGAAATTTTCTGTCATCGGGATTATTGCTAAAGGCATTGGTAACTTGAATGGGATTGGTGGGTACTTTCCCCCAAATAGATGTTTCATAATTTGAAGTATCATTAACTGCTGTTGGCAATCCATTTTCATAAAAACGCCTGCCGTCTTTTAAAATATCTTCACTTACATTTCCAAGATTTAAAATAAGTTTTCCACTATTTATCTTTTTATCTAAAAATGGGTTTTGCATCCAAAATTCTACATACTCAATCACATTGGTTTCAAAATCGGTTTGGTCTAATGAGCGCATGATTCCTCCCCATTTCTCTGCCGGATTTCCAAATTGTCCTTTACTATTTAAATCTTTGAAATTAAAATTATAGGGGCCCCTATCACTAGGGTAATAAGTCAAATCAAAAGTAGGTAGCTGCACATCAGTTATATTAGTTGTCTTGTTAGGGAAAAGTTCATTAGTAAAAACTTGTCTTACTCTTGGATCACTTAATGCGGCTAAATTTGGACTCAAAGGGTTATTAGAACTATTTCTATCCTGCAAAGTTGGCTCAATGGTATACCAAGCAATGCGCGCTCTGTTTTTATTATAATCAATAGATTGTGGTATTGTAGATGCCTCATCAAATGGAACCGGAGTTGATGCTAATGCCCAAGAGGTAAAAGGGAAACGTAAGTCAATATTGGTTCTGGTGGATTCAAAATCATCTAAATAAACTAAACCGCTAGCGCCCTTACCAATTTGTTGCGCATGGCCTGGTTGTAAATAAGCAGCTTCACCATATGCCGTAATATAGGATTTGGCTTTGGTTTTATAGAAAGGAAGTTTATTCAACGCTCGGGTTACACTGGGCAATTCTCCTTTATAATTAAAGTCTAGCCCATACATTGCATTTTTTATAGGGTCAGATCCAAAATTAGTTTTCGTAAAAAAGGGACGCTCACTTAATCTTTGTGTTGAAAAACCTATATTAAAGTTTTTACTAGCCACATAATCTAAACGGAGTGCTCTAAATCCTCTTTCTTGAAAACCAAATCCCAAATTATTTTCAAAAGAAACATTGACAGGAATATTGGAACTTAAAATTCCTGGATTAATAATTCTAACGGTACCGGAACCATAATCCACGATATAATCCGTTCCTTCTTTTAATATTTGCCCTCCCGCTCTAACACTTACAGAACCCTGTGGTACATTAAATGCATTTAAACTAATTTCAGAACCACCCCCTGCTCCTTTTACTTGCCCCTCCATTATATATCGATTAAGGTTGGTATAAGTTTGCGCTTCCGCTTTTATATTTCGATACAATTGCGGGAATAAATATTTTTTAGCCGTAGCACTGTCCTTTTTAAATAATTCCTTAAAAGCAATATTTTTTAGATCCTCTCCAAAAGGCTCCAATAATGGGAAAACAATCCTACCCATTTTAGACAATACCGTAAAACCTTCTACATAGTCAAAAACTCCATCGGATTGTTGATCATTTCGATTGTTTAGGCGATCTAATCTCAATATTTTAATAAGCGCTTTCCCTTTAACAGAAGTATCATTATCGGTTATAGGCAAATATCTTTTTTGACCTAAGCTAGGATCTTCATACAATACATTCAATTGAAAATCGGTTGGCTGAATGGTGCCAAATAAATCCAAAGAGTAAACGTTTTTCATCATCAAATCCCAGATAGGTAAATCGGTTCTTTGCGTAGTGGCTTTTAATAATTTTAAAAACATGATTTGTTGCACTCCGTTATTGGGATTAAGCGCAATGTTATCAGAAAATTCTCCCACTTGATACACCCTTCCATTATAGGTATATTGAAAAGCCACTGCCAATACTTCGTCTGGCTGCAGTGGAATGTTTAAAGATAAAAATCCAATTTGCGGATTAAAAAAATATTCATTCTCCGTTAATTTACGTGCAAAAGTTCGCTCATAATCTTCGGAAGCCCTTAACACTACCCCAGGCATTGGATTAGATAATACCGAAGTCACATCTGAAGGATTTCTTGATCTAGTATCTTTGATTAAAGAAGAGTACAAACTATTGGATCCATTGTCTGGGTATAGATTACCCGGATTCGTTTCTAAACTTTTTTTACTTGGCTTAGCCTCCCCCAAATCTGCTAAACCTACAATGTCTCTTGCATTAGTAGTTTGTCCATTTCGATTGGTCACCCATACTTCAATTCTTTTAACTTGTGCTTGCGAATTAACGATAGGTAAATTACTCATCGCCGTATTGTAATTATTTCTAAAATATTGCGCCAATAAAAAGTGTCTATTTTCTTCATAATCATCCAATCTTTTTTGAAAATGCTGGGTGCTAGTACCTCCCTGTAAATTCATGGATTGTCGTTGCGATTTTTGATTGGCAATGGCCGCAGTAACAAATAACCTACCAAATTGAAATTGAGCTTTTACTCCAAATAAATTTTGAGTACTTGGAATAAGTGTACTTCTTGAAATATAATTAATGTTACCAGCGTCAATCGATTTTACAATTTCATCTTTTTTGCCTCTATAATTTAATTTTATCTGGTTGTCAAATCCAAGGTTGGATAAGGAATTTAAATTGATGGGGATTTTTAATTTATCACCTATACTTGCATTCATACTAAAATTAGTATTAGCATCAAAATCAAAACCTCCATTTTTTCTGGCTGCTTCAGGCAAAGTAGGATTGGCCACATTTTGACCCTGATAACCTGCTTTAATATTTATTTCTCCTACTGGTCTAATATCCACTTTTAAATCAGATCCTGTTTTCCCAAATAATCTATCAAAATAACTATCGTATACTTTTGCTTTAGGCCTAGTCATTTTCCGGTTTAAAGTCCCTAAGGAATTGGCTCTTTGCATAAAATACGCATCCTCATCTTTCTTCGTTTTTAATTTCCAAAATTCATCAAAGGTTAAAGTAGCGGGTATACGTTGTGGCTTTCCTGCAACCATTTCTGTTATATAATAACTTTTTGCGGCAGGGTTATACTCTACTCTTCTTTTTAAAACGGCGGTATCATGCAACTCAAAAGGGTTATTGCTTGGGTCTGATAAAAAATCACCGCGCTTGTCTCGTATAGGATAGTGAACCGAATCTTTACCGTATTTTTTTTTGATAGTGTCTTTCCCTTTATTAATAACGCTATCTCCAAATGGAACTTTCAAACTGGCTTTTACTTGCGCTGCTAAATCACTCCCAATAAGAAGTAAAAAACAAGACAGTAAAACCGTTTGAACTATTTTCAAAACTTATTAAAATTATGTTTTAAAAAATTAGCAGTTTTTTAGCGCTGCCTTGATTAAAGTTTCTAAATTAATGGCAGCCCCCTCTGTTTGAATAGTTTTATCCACTGCTTTTTCAGCAACTGCTTTTTGAATGCCTAAAGAAATCAATGCCTGGACGGCGTCTTGATGGGGGGTATTTTTAGTAGACAAAGCAAAACCGCCAGTAGGGTTATTATTTATATTTATTTTCGATAGCTTATCTCTTAGCTCAAGCACCAATCTTTCTGCAGATTTTTTCCCTATCCCTTTTATTTGTTCTAATTGTCTTGCATCCCCTTGCACAATGGCTCTAATAATTTCCTCGGGTTGCATCCCCGACAACATCATTCGAGCGGTACTTGCGCCCACACCCGAAACACTAATTAATTGTAAAAATAATTCCTTCTCCTGCTGATCAAAAAAGCCAAAAAGCACTTGCGAATTTTCCGTAATATGCAAATAAGTATGTAGCAAGCCCTTCTCTTTTTTAGAGATGGATTCATAGGTATTTAAACTAATATTTACCTCATAACCGACACCCCCTACATCAACGATAAGTTTAGCGGGAGTTAATTGTACAAAATTGCCTTGTAAAAATGCTATCATAATGTGTTCAAATTTAGCACATAAGGAACGAAAAATGGCCATTTGGCCCATTTCTTAGCCAAATTTTCAGATATTTGTAGGTCAAAATAAATGATCGCTAATGAAGCCCACTTTTAATGCCGCCATTACCGCTGTTGGAGGATATGTTCCTGAAACCAAATTAACCAATTTTGACCTTGAAAAAATGGTGGATACCAACGATGAATGGATTAAGAGTAGAACTGGAATTTCGGAGCGTAGTATTTTAAAAGAACCCGGAAAAGCAAGTTCCGACATGGCGGTAAAAGCCATTGAAGAAATCATTCGCAAAAAGAAATTAGACCCATTAAGTATAGATTGTATTATTTGCGCAACGGTTACGCCTGATATGGTATTCCCTTCTACTGCTAATTTAATTGGAGATAAAATTGGTGCAAAAAATTCTTTTGGATTTGATTTAGGCGCAGCATGTAGTGGATTTTTATTTGCGTTAACTACGGCTACTGCTTTTATTGAATCAGGTAGATATAAAAAAATAATAGTAGTAGGTGTAGACAAAATGAGTTCTATTATTGACTATACCGATAGGGCTACTTGTATTTTATTTGGAGATGGTGCTGGAGCTGTTTTAGTAGAACCTACTGAAGATGGATTGGGTATACAAGATTCTATTTTGAAAAGTGATGGAAGTGGCGCACCTTATTTGCATATTAAAGCCGGTGGAAGTTTAAAACCAGCAAATATGGAAACCGTTTTAGCTAAAGAACATTATGCATTTCAAGATGGGCAGCCTGTTTTTAAATTTGCTGTAAAAGGAATGGCAGATGTAAGTGCTGAACTCATGGAAAAACATCAATTAACCGGTGATGATATTGCCTGGCTAGTGCCGCATCAAGCCAACTTAAGAATTATTGATGCTACCGCTAGTAGAATGGGATTATCCAAAGAAAAAGTAATGATTAATATTGAAAAATATGGCAATACGACTGCCGCTACCATTCCACTTTGTTTATGGGATTGGGAATCAAAATTAAAAAAAGGAGACAATTTAATTTTAGCCGCTTTTGGAGGAGGATTTACCTGGGGCGCGACTTGGATTAAATGGGCTTACTAAAAAGTGTTATATTTATTCAAATAGAGGCTATGAAAAAAAAGAAATTTAAGGGCATTAGTACATTGACCTTGCATACTGCAAATAAAGAGAATGATAACTTCTCACATACTACTCCTATTTACGCTACTTCTACTTTCACTTTTGATTCTACCAATGAAGGCATGGAGCGATTTTTGGGAACAGATAAAACGCGTATTTACTCAAGATGGGGTAATCCTACTTTTGTCGCTGCAGAAAAAACCATTGAAGCTTTAGAAGCACATGGTTTGACCAATGAAAAAGGAGAGCCTTTAGAACTAAAAGCATTATTACACTCTAGTGGTCAAGCCGCCATGAGCACTTTGTTTTTAAGTAATTTAAGCGCAGGCGATACTTTAGTTTCTCATTTTTCATTGTATGGTGGCACGCAAGAATTAATGCAAAAAATTTTAGCGGAAGCAGGTATCAAAACTATTTTGATGGATGTGCGTGATTTAAAATTATTAGAAAAAACCATTCAAGAAAACGCAGGTATAAAATTAATACACCTTGAAACCCCTGCCAATCCTACTTTACAGTGTGTGGATATTGAAGCCATAAGTAAAATAGCGCATCAAAATGGCATCAAAGTTTCTGTAGACAATACTGTTGCTACTCCTTATTTACAACAACCCTTCGCCTTAGGCGCCGATTTTGTTTTTCATTCTGCTACTAAATTTTTAAATGGGCATGGATCTGCGCTCAACGGTGTTTTACTTGGCAAAGACCTTGAATTTATGCATGCTAAGGTTTGGAAATGGCATGTTTTATTAGGAGGCAATTCCAATGCATTTGATTCTTATTTATTAATTCAAGGAATGAAAACCTTGGAAATTAGAATGGATAGACATTGTAGCAATACGGCCAAAGTAGCTGCCTTTTTAGACAAACACCCAGCTATTGAAAAAGTAAATTATACTGGACTAACAAGTCATCCAGATCATGCCATTGCCAAAAAACAAATGAAACAGCATGCACCCTTAATAAGTTTTGAACTAAAAGGTGGTATTGAAGCAGGCAAAAAATTCATAGATGCTTTAGAAGTTTGTACCCGTGCGGTGTCATTAGGTACGGTAGATACTTTAGTTTCTCACCCAGCTAGTATGACTCATTATGGCATACCTAGAGAAGAGCGAATTAAGTATGGCATCACCGATGGCTTAATTAGAATGAGTGTGGGCATAGAAAATATAGAAGACTTAGAAGCCGATTTAACACAAGCCTTGGCTAAAATATAATAGCCTCTTTATCATTATTATAAATAGTTCTAATGGACATTATTATTCGCCGAGCAAAAAAAACAGACTGCGTTCGTTTATTAGAATTGATTCAAGAATTAGCGGTTTACGAAAAAGCACCCGAAGAGGTGACGGTTACCTTATCCCATTTTGAGGAAAGTGGATTTGGCAAAAACCCAGTGTGGTGGGCCTTTGTAGCCGAAGTTAGTGGCGTAGTGGTGGGTATGGCTTTATATTATATTCGCTATTCTACTTGGAAAGGACAAAGAATGTATTTAGAAGATTTATTGGTCACCGAAGAAATGCGTGGTAAAAAAATAGGAAGCTTATTGTTTGATCAATTGATACAAGAAGCAAAAGATAAAAAATATATTGGCATCAATTGGCAGGTATTGGACTGGAATGAACCAGCCATTAATTTTTATAAAAAGTATAATGCTAGCTTCGACCCCGAGTGGTTAAACTGCGCGATTAATTTTTAGTCAAGGAATTTTTGTATTAATTTTTATTGCACCCCTGACACCACCGCTTCCTTAAATACCTTTTGCACCAAACCTTGAAGTACTTTTCCTGGACCTACTTCGGTAAAATTTGTGGCCCCATCGGCTACCATGGCTTGCACAGTTTGTGTCCACTTTACCGCACCTGTTAATTGTGCAATTAAGTTTTGTTTTATTTGTGCAGGATCGGTGACAGCTGTGGCTACCACATTTTGATATACTGGACAAATTGGTTTGTTAAAATGAGTGGCTTCAATAGCTGCTGCTAATTCTATTTTTGCAGGATTCATTAATGGTGAATGAAAGGCGCCACCTACTGGCAATACCAATGCACGTTTTGCACCCGCTGCTTTCATTTGCTCGCAAGCAATTTCAATTCCTTTGATACTTCCTGATATAACAAGTTGTCCTGGACAATTATAATTAGCAGGTACCACCACTTCTCCTGTTTCTTTTTGTACTTGCGCGCAAACTTCTTCTACTTTTTCATCAGCTAATGCCAACACAGCTGCCATCGTGGATGCTTGTATTTCACAAGCAGCTTGCATGGCTTTGGCACGCACACTTACTAAACGTAAAGCATCTTCAAAACTTAAAGTTTTATTCGCCACTAGTGCACTAAACTCTCCTAAGCTATGCCCAGCAACCATATCAGGTGCCACCGTATTTTCTGCAGGCATGGTTAAATAGGCCACTACGGAATGTATAAAAATAGCAGGTTGTGTTACATTGGTTTGTTTTAACTGCTCATCGGTTCCTGTAAACATGATATCACTTATTCTAAAGCCCAAAATTTCATTGGCTTTTTCGAACATTTCTTTGGCAGTTGTATTGTTCTCGTATAAATTTTTACCCATTCCCACAAATTGACTTCCTTGACCTGGGAATACAAATGCATTTTTTGACATGTAGAATTGTTTTTACAAAATTAAATAAAAATGGCGAAGTTTCCTTCGCCATTCATTTATACCATTGCTAACCCAAAACTAACTAATCGTTAATATCAATGTATTTTAAGAACTCATTTTTTGTTTTCTCCTCCTGAAACTTGCCACCAAAATAAGTAGTAATGGTATTAGAACTATCGTCCTTCACCCCTCTACTCGATACACATAAATGCTTGGCGTCCATCATAATTGCTACATCCTGTGTTTGTAAAACCGTTTGCAATGCTTTACCTACTTGCATGGTTAAACGCTCTTGCACTTGAGGACGCTTCGAAAAATATTCAACCAATCTGTTCAACTTACTTAAACCAATTACCTTGCCACTGCTAATATAAGCCACATGTGCTTTACCGAAAAAAGGAACAAAGTGATGCTCGCAGTTGGTATAAAAATTAATGTTCTTTTCCACCAACATTTCATTGTATTGAAATTTATTTTCAAACAAAGTCATGCTTGGCATATTCGCTGGGTTCAAACCTTGAAATAACTCTTTCACATACATTTTTGCAACACGTAATGGGGTACCTCTTAAACTATCGTCACGTATATCCATTCCTAAAATTTCCATGATGGCTTTAAAGTGTGGTGCAATAGCTGCAATTTTCTCTTCATCAGATATATCAAAAGCATCTGCACGCATAGGTGTTTCCACCGAACTCGCTTTATGCTCATCACCCATTTCTTCTAATAATAAATTACTTAAATCGATGTGCTCTTCTTTAAGCGGGGTAGTCGACAAAGTTTCTTTCTGTTTCATACAACCTTATTTTTAAGTCTAACTCTTTGTTGATACGAGGTCTAATTAAATTATAAATAACTATCGCTATGTTTTCTGCAGTAGGATTTAAATTTTTAAATTCGGTCGTATCTAAGTTTAAATTTTTATGATCAAATCTGGAAATAATTTCTTCTTGAACAATGGTACTTAAGTGTTTGGTGTTGATCACAAATCCTGTTTGCGCATCAGGCACTCCATTTACTTGTACCACTAGTTCGTAATTATGTCCGTGGTAATTTGGGTTGGCACAGGGTCCAAAAACAGTCATGTTTTTTTGGACTGACCAATCTGCACAAAACAATCTGTGCGCGGCATTAAAATGCTCTTTTCTAAATACCGCTACTTTATGTTCCATGCTTCCAAATTAAGAGGACAAAGTTACAATAATAATAACGCGTAAGGATGAGTTTTGTTTACTCTTTTAGATAAAAAGATAAACGTTTAAGGAATTTATCCTTTTTCGATAGGATTATAGGACAAAAACAGCCTATTTAACTACCCAAAATATTCCACAAAAATGCGGGGTGTCTCGTATAATTTAATACAATGCAACTGAACCTCGGTTGGAATATGCGGCTGCAATTGTTTCCAAATAGCTATGACCAAATTTTCGGTGCTACACATTTGACCTTGCATAAAAGGAACGTCCACATTTAAATTCTTATGATCTAATGGATCTATAACATGCTTCTTTATAAGCATACTTAACTTTTTAACATCAAATAAAAACCCTGTTTCAGGATCGGGATGGCCTTTAACTGTTACAAAAATCTCATAATTATGCCCATGCCAATTTTCGTTCGCACAAACCCCAAATACTTCTTCGTTTTTTTCCTTACTCCAATTGGGATTAGCCAATTTATGTGCTGCATTAAAATGTTCCGCCCTTGTTAAATACACCATGTCGCCAATATTTTTGTAAAGATATAAATTTGAGGGCCAAGTTAACCATTTTTCACAGGCCTTTCCCGACCTTTGTCTTATGCGTGTAATTATAACAGCGGCTACCAATGGGGAATGGATGCCAAGTTTTCAGAAAATTAACCCTGCTTTTACAACCAATAACAAACGATTTTCGGTGGGTTTTCACGAATCGGGTATTGGCTTGCTTGCCAGTAGCGTTTCAATGATGAAAATGTTTGTACAAGAAACACCTACACTGATTATTCAAATAGGTATTTGCGGAAGTTTTGATAAGAAAATTCCTTTGGGTAAAGTATTTGCGGTGAAAGATGATTTTGCGGGAGATATTGGCGTTACAGAAAATAAAGTTTGGAAAGATTTATACGATTTGAAATTAGATAAGCCTAACGACGCGCCTTATGAAAAAAAGTCATTGCCTAATCCATGGCTAAAGCAATACAATGTTTTAAACTTGCCTACTAAAAAAGGAGTAACCGTAAATACCATTAGCACCGATAAAAATAAATTAGATTTATACAGTGGCCGTTATAAAGCATCTTTAGAATCGATGGAGGGCGCGGCTTTACATTATATAGGTCGTGATTTAAATATTCCTTTTATTCAAATTCGTGCTGTTTCCAATTATGTAGGTGAACGCAATAAAGCCAAATGGAAAATGAAAGAAGCCATTTATAATTTAAATGAAACCTTATTGCAATACTTAGACGCACTCCATAAATTGCCTAACCATGCCTGAGTTTGAAATAGGTTTTTCTCCCTGCCCCAATGATACTTTTATTTTTGATGCTTTAGTGAATCATAAAATAGATACCAAGGGCTATACTTTTAAAGTGCATTTACAAGATGTTCAAACTTTAAACGAATGGGCCATTGCAGGCAAACTTCCTTTTTCGAAAATTAGTTACGGGGTTTGGCCATTAGTAAAAAATACGTATAGTTTATTAAATAGCGGTGGCGCTTTAGGTAAAGGGGTTGGACCATTATTAATTTATAAGGAAGATATCAATAAGCCAGAAGGTAAGCCAGATGAGACTTTGATGCACGTGGCCATTCCTGGAATCAATACCACCGCCCATTTACTTTTTAGCTTGGCTTTTCCTAATGTTACAAATAAAACATTTTTAGTTTTTAATGAAATTGAAGAGGCGGTATTAAGTGGCGCGTTAGATGCTGGCGTGATTATTCATGAAAACCGTTTTACTTATGCCGCTAAAGGTTTAAGCAAATGGATGGACTTGGGTACTTATTTTGAAGAAACTTATAATGCTCCTATTCCACTCGGTGGAATTATTGCGCGCAATGATATTAACCCCAATGATATTGCGATGGTAGATGCCCTTATTAAAGAAAGTGTGCAATATGCATTTGCCAATAGTTACGAAATTTTGCCCGACTATATAAAAGCACATTCTCAAGAAATGTCTGAAGAAGTAATGCGTCAACATATCGATTTATATGTGAACGATTTTAGTATTGATATGGGCGATACAGGAAGAAAGGCGATAGCTCAATTAGAAAAAACATTTAATGATAATATCCTTTCTAAATAACTTAGAATAGATTCTAAATGATTTATATTCAATTACTTAGAAAATAATTTTTTTACAAATTTTATATAGATTAATTTTGTTTTGTTGTCTATTTAGGTAACTTCATAGATGCAGAGAATCGTAGTAACTTATAAAAGATATTTTCTAGATTTCTATGATGAGCAAGTAAGTGAAGTTCAAACTAAAATAGAATGGACACTTGCACTCATTGCTACAATAACGGCTGTCCCTATTAAATATTTAAAACACATTGAAGGAACAAAAGGATTATATGAAATTAGAGTAGAGGTTAATAGCAATATTTTCAGAATATTTTGCTTTTTTTACGAAGGGAATATTATTGTTCTCGGAAATGGATTTCAGAAGAAAACTGACAAAACACCAAAATCCGAAATCACAAAGGCCTTAAAAATAATGGAGGAATATAAAAATGAAATCGACTAAAAATAAAAACATTGCCACCTTAACAGAATTAATTGACCACAAGTATGGAAAAAGAGGTAATAAAAAGAGAGAGAAATGGGAACAAGGGTTTGAAGCTTTTAAATTGGGTGTACTACTTGAAGAAGCAAGATTAAAACTTGGAATGACGCAAGAAGAACTTGCAAAAAAATCTGGGACTAATAAATCTTACATTTCAAGAATAGAAAATGATGCATCAGATATTAGGTTATCTACTTTAATGCGTATCATTCAAGATGGACTTGGAGGACAATTAAAACTATCTGTTCAACTATAATTATTATTCTTTTAAGGCTTTGGCATAGGCGGCCAATACACGCTCGCGGGCTTCTTCATGAACTACAATGGGTTTAGGATATTTTAACGAATCAACTTCGGGCACCCAATGTTTGATGTATTTTAAATCTTTATCAAATTTTTCAGTTTGTAAGCGCGGATTAAATACTCTAAAATAAGGCGCTGCATCACAGCCACTTCCACTGGCCCATTGCCAACCACCATTGTTGGCGGCTAAATCAAAGTCTAATAATTTTTGTGCAAAATACGCTTCGCCCCAACGCCAATCAATTAATAAATGCTTGGTTAAAAAACTAGCTACAATCATACGCACTCTATTGTGCATAAAACCAGTAGTATTTAATTCACGCATGCCTGCATCTACAATTGGATAACCTGTGCGCCCTTCACACCAATCTTTAAATTCTTTTTCATTGTTACGCCACTCTATAAAATCATATTTAGGTTTAAATGATTTCCCCTCGGCTACTTGCGGAAAATGCCATAAAATCATATGATAAAAATCGCGCCAAATGAGTTCATTAAAAAAAGTAGCATTTAAGCTTTGCGTTTCTAAAGCCAATGTTCGTGCAGAGATGGTTCCAAAACGCAAATGCACACTTAAATGGGTAGTTGCATTTAAAGCAGGAAAATTTCTTTGCTCCGTATAATTTTTCACCAGCTTTGTGTCATACTGCATTGGAGGTATTACTAGATCTGTTTTTTCAAAACCAATTTCTTTTAAAGTAGGCAGCTTGTAGGGCTTGGTATCTATAAAATAATCGAGCAATTTTTCGGAAGGATGTTTTTTAGGAACATGCTGTAACCAATACGCTCTCCATTTATTGGCATAGGGTGTATAAATAGTATAGGGTTTGCCATCATCTTTAATCACTTCATCTTTTTCGAAAATTACCTGATCTTTATAAGGATGATAACTAGCACCATTGTTCAAAGCCAATTTTTCAATGGCCGCATCTCTTGCATTGGCTTTGGGGCCATAATCATGATTCGTATAAACAGATGCTATCTTAAAATCTTTAAAAAGTTTTTCAAAAACTTCTATCGGCGTTCCATATTGCACCCAAAGTGATTTTCCTTTGGCCACTAAATCGAATTGCAAACGCGTTAGGGTTTGATGAATAAAATCTACCCTTCTGTCTGCTTTATCTTCGGATTGACTTAAAATGTTTTTATCAAAAATGAAAATGGGTAAAACTTGATGCCCTTTTAATTTGGCTTGGTAAAGCGCATGGTACAGGCCCACATTGTCCTGCCATCTTAAATCTCTTCTAAACCAAAAAATGGAGATTGCCTGTTTCATATTTGTTTAACAATTAAAAACTAAAATAGTTGGCTTTTATATTTAATTTTAGGAATGCAAATTAGTAAAATCATTGATGCTTTAGAAAACTGGGCGCCGCTTGCTTGGCAAGAACCTTATGACAATGCTGGACTTATTGTTGGCACACCAGGCAAAATTTGTACTGGTGTTATTTGTTCTTTGGATTGCACCGAAGCTGTTGTAGAGGAAGCCATTGCCAAAGGATGCAACCTTATTGTAAGCCACCATCCCATTGTTTTTAAGGGAATGAAACAATTTAATAGCAATGATTATGTGTCTCGAGTGCTGGTAAAAGCCATCCAAAATAATATTGCCCTTTACGCTATTCATACCAATTTAGACAGCCTGCTCGACGGGGTGAATAAAACCCTGGCCGACAAGCTTCACCTAGAAAATAGAAGAATTTTAAGCCCTAAACCCGGTTTTAAAGACCAAAATGGGGGTGAAATTGGCTCCGGATTAATTGCCGAACTACCGCTGGAAACCGACGAGGCCGAATTTTTAAAATGGATCAAAGAAAAATTGAATGTAACTGTTATCAAACATACCTCTTTTACAAAAAAGCCATTGAAAACCATTGCTTTATGTGGTGGATCGGGTAGCTTCTTAATTGCCGATGCCAAAGCGCAAAAGGCTGACTGTTTTATCACCAGCGACCTCAAATATCATGACTTTTTTGAGGCAGATGGGCAAATTTTATTGGTGGATATAGGCCACTTTGAAAGTGAACAAGGGGTAGCTGCCCTAATTGTTGCTAATTTGAAGCTGAAATTCCCTACCTTTGCCGTCCTCGAATCCTTGGTAAATACACAACCTGTATCCTACCTTAAAGATTGAGGTTCACATAATTAAGACCATCCAAATAAATTTTTAAATATGGCATCAGTCAAAGACTTTTCAGTAGAAGAAAAATTAGTAAATCTTTACAGACTTCAAAGAGTTGATAGCAGTATCGATGAAATTGAAATTCTTCGTGGCGAATTACCCATGGAAGTAAAAGATTTAGAAGATGAAGTGTTGGGTTTGCAAAATAGACAAACTAGAATTGAAGAAGAAATCAATGGTATCACTGAATTTATCGATGAGAAAAAAGCATCTATAAAAACAAGCGAAGAATTAATTGCTAAATACGAGAAACAAAGCGAGAACGTAAAAAACAATCGTGAGTTTGAAGCCATTAACAAGGAATTAGAAATGCAAGGTTTAGAGATTAAATTGGGTGAAAAGCATATTCGTGATGCCAATGAAGAATTAGCAGAAAAAATTAAGGTATTGGATGCTGCAAAAAAAACAATTGCTGTTAAAGATGGCGTGTTAACCCATAAGAAAAGCGAATTAGAAAAAATTATTGCTGATACAGAAATTGAAGAGAAAGAATTAAGAAAAAATAGCGAAGATGCGCGTGCTCATATTGACGAACGTTTATTGTATAGCTACGATCGTATTAGAAATAGTTACCACAATGGCTTAGCCGTAGTAACTGTAGAAAGAGATGCTTGTGGTGGATGTTTCAACTCAATTCCTCCTCAACGTCAAAGCGAAATTCGATTACACAAAAAGATCATCGTTTGCGAAAACTGTGGTCGTATTTTGGTAGAAGAAGAAGTAGCCAACGCTCCAGTAAAGAAATAATTAGAATCAATACTATTCCAAGCCTTCCAAGAAATTGGGAGGCTTTTTTTTGCCCATCCTGAATGGCAGGTGGTATGGCTAGAAAAATTTGTACATCATTTAGGGGTAGTGTATATTGCAGTAAGCGATGTTAACTAAATTAGAAATTCAAAACTATATACTGATTGATCAATTATCAATTGATTTATCCAGCCAGCTTTCCGTTATTACCGGAGAAACAGGTGCGGGTAAAAGTATTATTATGGGTGCCCTTGGTTTAATATTAGGAGACCGAGCCGATAGCACTGTTTGCAGAGACGCTTCTCAAAAATGTTTTATTGAAGGTATTTTTCAGTTGTCCAATACAAAACAATACGCGTCTTTTTTTACCGAGCACGAAATTGAATTGTCGGAGGAACTCATTATAAGAAGAGAAATTAGTGCACAAGGAAAATCTAGGGCTTTTATTAATGATACACCCGTTACACTTGCTATCTTAAAAGATTTAACCAGCAAATTGGTGGACTTGCATCAACAATTTGATACCCTTACCCTTGGCGATACCGATTTTCAACGCACGGTGATAGACGCTTTAGCCAATGTGCAGAAAGATTTAAGTGGCTATCAATCCACCTATTCAGAATGGAAAGAAAATGAAAAAAAATTACAGCAATTAATTGTTCAAAAAGAAAATTTTGAGAAAACAGAAAGCTATAAAAAACATTTATTAGATGAATTGTCGGAATTGAATTTAAAAGAAAATGAGCTTGAGCAATTAGAGCAGGAATTAAAGTTTTTAGAAAATGCGGCTAGCATTAAAACTCAATTAGCTCAAAGCCTTCAATTGTTAGATGCTTCTGACAATCCCATCCTACAACAATTAAAACAATTGGGAAATAGTTTAGAAAGTATTGTAAAATTTCAGCCTGAATTTTCAAACTTATTAAATAGATTAAAAGCTACACAGATTGAACTTGCCGATATAGCTAGTGATTTATCTAGCTGGCAGGATAAAATAGATTTTGACGATAAAAAAACAGCGAGTATTCAAGAGCGCCTTTCCTTAGGCTATAACTTACAGAAAAAGCATAAAGTACAATCTACCCAGGAGCTGCTGGACATTCAACAACAGCTAGAGCAAGATTTAACGGAGGTATTAAACTTAAATGATACCATTGAACAACTTACTAAATTTGTAAAAGACGCATCGGTAAAGACAACTGCCTTAGCAAAAACTTTAACCAGTAAGAGAGAAAAAGAAATGAGTCCTTTTACCACCAGTGTCAATAAATTATTGCACCAAGTGGGTATGCCCAATGCTAAAATAAAAGTAAGCTTGGACGAAGTGCCTTTTAACTTTTACGGAAAAGACAAAATTGATATTTTATTTGACGCCAACAATACTAATAAATTCGAACCCATTAAGAAAGTAGCCAGTGGTGGTGAATTAAGTAGATTAATGCTTTGTATTAAATCCTTGGTAGCTAAATCGGTGGATTTACCTACCATGATTTTTGATGAGATTGACACAGGCATTTCGGGTGAACCCGCCAAACAAGTAGGCTTGTTATTGCAAAACCTAGGACAAGCCAGACAGGTATTATGTATTACGCATCAACCTCAAATTGCTGCCAAAGGCAACGCACACTTATATGTTTACAAAGAACAAAAAGGCAGCACCACGCATACCTATTTGAAAACTTTAAATAAAACAGAGCGTGTACAGCATATCGCACAAATGATTGGTGGCGACCCTCCTAGCAAATCAGCTATGGATAACGCCAAAGAACTATTGACTTCCTAGGTATTATTGAGTTTAATAATGTCTTTTTATAAGATATTATAATTATTTTTACAGCAATTAAATAAACCATCCATAATGGCATACAACTTATTAAAAGGTAAAAGAGGAATTATTACTGGGGCTTTAGATAGCAATTCTATTGCTTGGAAAGTAGCCGAAAAAGCACATGAAGAAGGCGCAACTTTTGTATTAACCAATGCCCCTATCGCTATGCGTATGGGAGAGATTAATGGACTAGCCGAAAAAACAAATTCTAAAATAGTTCCTGCTGATGCCACTAGTGTAGAAGAGTTAACCAACTTATTTACGCAATCACAGGAAATTTTAGGTGGTAAAATAGATTTCGTTTTACATTCTATTGGAATGAGTGTTAATATTCGTAAAAAAATAGCTTACCCCGAATTGAACTATGATTATTATGCAAAGGGAGTGGATGTTTCTGCAATGAGCTTGCATAAAATGTTAAGCGTGGCTTATAAAATGGACGCTTTAAATAACGAGGCCAGTGTGGTTGCTTTAACCTATGCTGCTGCTCAAAGAACTTTCCCTTTTTATACCGATATGGCTGATATTAAAGCATTGTTAGAATCTATCGCACGTAGTTTTGGTTACCATTACGGTTTAAGAAATAGAGTACGTGTAAATACCGTATCTCAATCCCCTACTAAAACTACAGCAGGAACAGGCATTAAAGGTTTTGGTGACTTTTTTGATTATGCCAATGCCATTGCTCCATTAGGAAATGCTACTGCCGAAGATTGTGCAAATTATTGTGTGACTTTATTTTCTGATTTAACGAAAATGGTGACCATGCAAAACTTATTCCATGATGGCGGTTATTCTACCACTGGCGTAAGTGACTTAATTATGCAAAAAGCAGGTATCACAGAATAACCTTAAAAAAAATTTATATGAGCAAACCAATGAATCCGAAATTAGTTGAATACATTGGCTACTTAGGATCTTTATTAAGTTGTATTACCTTTATCCCACAAGTATATCTTTCTTGGAAATCACATAGTGTAGGTGACTTAAGTTTGATTATGATACTTATTGTTATTACCAGCACCCTCGTTTGGCTTACCTATGCTTATCTTATCAAAAGCAAACCGGTACTTGTGGCCAACACCGTTGTTTTTATTTTGAGCCTGATGTTGCTTTATTTTAAATTGACTTTTTAAAAATACTTACTACCCCATCTAAAATAATAAAGGGTCCCGATTGCTCGGGACCCTTTATTATTTTTTATAACTAGACAAAGCTTTTGTAAGATTGATGCAAAACTAGATACTCATAACACAATAAAAAAAGAGCCAACGTAGTGTAGCTCTTTTTTTATAAAATCATTAGAGATTAATTTTCAAGGGCTTTTTTTTCAAAAAGCCCTCAGAAAATTAATACTCGTCTTCATTAAACATAAAATCGTCATGGCTTGGGTAGTCCGGCCAAATATCTTCAATACTTTCATACACTTCACCTTCGTCTTCAAGCTCTTGTAAGTTCTCTACTACTTCAATAGGTGCACCACTTCTGATGGTGTAATCAATCAATTCATCTTTGGTAGCTGGCCATGGAGCTTCTTCTAAAAAGCTGGCTAATTCTAAAGTCCAAAACATAGCTTTATTTTTTGCAAAAGTAGCCGTATATATGATATAACCAAATCTGTTTTTTCTACAGGATGTAAACAAATCTTTAAATTTTAATATAATTGACCGGGAATTGCTAGGTTTGCACCATGGATCAAGCCTCAAAACTACTAGTAGCCAAGGACATATGGAAGCAATATGGCCCAGTATCGGTATTGAAGGGCGTTTCCTTGGAGGTTAACAAAGGAGAATTGGTAAGTATTGTTGGGCCTTCCGGTGCCGGCAAATCGACTCTTTTATACATTGTAAGCAGCTTAGAAAAAGCCGACCAAGGTCAGGTAATTTTTGAGGGGGAGGACATTTCCCAGCTATCCAATTCGGCACTCGCCAAATATAGAAATCAAAAAATGGGCTTTGTTTTTCAATTCCACCATTTACTGCCCGAATTTACTGCTTTGGAAAATGTATCCATTCCTGGATGGATTGGTAAAATGCCTAAAAAGCAAATACAAAATAAGGCCAAAGAATTATTGGACTTAATGGGCTTATCCGATAAAATGGATAAGAAGCCGCATAGTTTATCTGGAGGAGAACAACAAAGGGTAGCTGTAGCACGTGCCTTGTTAAATAGTCCTGCACTTATTTTTGCCGATGAACCTACTGGAAATTTAGACAGTGAAAATGCAACGGCTTTGCACCATCTATTTATTAAATTAAGAAACGAATTAAATCAAAGTTTTTTAATTGTCACACACAATGAAGCATTGGCTGCGATGAGCAACCGAAGTTTAACCATGAAAGACGGGAAATTTATTTAAACTTTATTACACTCTTGGTTTCCAAGGCGAGTCGGCTACCCCATTTAAGTGTCCAATATATCTTGCTAAAACAAAAAGATAGTCACTGAGTCTATTTAAATATTTAATCACCATGGTGTCTACAAATAAATCTTCTTCTTGTAAATTCACACACCAACGTTCGGCACGGCGACAAACACAACGAGCAATATGCGCAGTAGAAATGGCTTGATTCCCTCCAGGTAAAATAAAAGATTTCATAGGCTCTAATACTTCATTCATTTGATCGATCAATTTTTCCAAGTACGCAATATCTTCTTCTTTTAAATCTGGAATTTTTAAATTGGGTTCTTTATCTGGATCACAAGCCAAGGAAGACCCTACTGTAAACAAACGATCTTGCACTTCTTTCAATACTGTTTTTATTCCTGTATCTGAAACTAAATCGCTCAGTAAACCTATAAATGAGTTCAATTCATCTACAGTTCCATAAGATTCTATTCGGATATGACTTTTAGGAACTCTTGTTCCTCCAATTAAACTGGTTTTTCCTAAATCGCCTGCTTTGGTATATATTTTCATTGGATAATAATTAAAATAGCATTGCTCCGCATTGAATAACAAAACTAATAAAATAAAGTTCAATTGGGAAACCTAAAAAAGGGAGGTAGCAAATTCTTTAAAAATGAGAGAAATTATTGTTGACCGTATCGGTTTCAATATTTCCATCTCTTAAACGAACTACTCTATGGGCGTAGCGCGCAATGTCTTCCTCGTGGGTAACCAAAATAACGGTGTTGCCAGTGGAATGTATTTTACCAAATAATTCCATTACTTCTACAGAGGTTTTTGAATCCAAGTTACCAGTAGGTTCATCGGCTAATAATATAGAAGGATTATTAACCAAGGCACGAGCAATGGCTACACGTTGAATTTGACCACCACTTAATTCATTGGATTTATGATGGCTCCTATCTGCCAAACCCACTTTTTCTAAAGCCACCATCGCGCGATCCAATCTATCTTTTTTGGAGATGCCTGCATACACCAATGGCAATGCCACGTTTTCTGCAGCAGATAATCTTGGCAATAAATTAAATTGTTGAAATACAAATCCTATTTCTACATTTCTGATACCTGCTAAATCATCGTCCGACATTTTACTTACATCATGGCCATTTAAATTATACATACCATTCGTTGGAGAATCTAAACAACCCAAAATATTCATTAAAGTACTTTTACCACTTCCCGATGGACCCATCAGTGCCACATATTCATTTCGGTTGATGTCTAAGTTGATTCCTTTTAAAACAGGAATGGCTTGACCAGCCATGAAATAACTTTTCTGCAAATCTCTTAATTGAATAACCGATGACATGTGTATTTTATTTACGTATTACTTTAGGCACTTTAAAGAAAGTCCCGTCCGAATCGGGGGCATTTTTTAAAGCAGCTTCTCTTGATATAGATCCTTTGACTTCATCCTTGCGCAGCACATTAAAAGCGTCACCCATATGCATTAATGGTTCGGTTCCTGTGGTGTCTAAACTATTTAACTGCTCCACAAATCCTACCAAATCTTGCATATCAGCAACTAGTTTGTCCATTTTTTCGGGCGCCACATTTAACCTGGATAAATGTGCCAAATGGCTTACTAATTTCTTATCTACTTGCATAGTACAAATGTAGTTCAAAGCCCAATACCCTCAAGCTGGTTTTGTTAAAAGGTCAAATGACGCAACCAATGGCAAAAAAAATACTCAAAAATCTAAAGTTTTTTTGAAAATAGTTGCATAACTAACTAATTTTACAAAAATGCTCTAAAATGCAACGTTCAATTAAAAAAGTAGTGGTTTTAGGAAGTGGCGTGATGGGTTCTCGTATAGCTTGTCACTTTGCCGGTGTGGGTGTTGAAGTATTATTATTAGATATGCTAACGCCAGGAACGGAAGAAAGCAAGCAACCAAATGAAAGAAATAAATTGGTGAATGACGCATTGCAAGCATCCATTAAATCCAATCCTTCTCCATTATACTTAGCTAAATATGCTCAAAATATAAGTACGGGTAATCTTAAAGACGATATCTCAAAAATCTCAACAGCCGATTGGATTATAGAAGTAGTAGTAGAAAGATTAGACATTAAAAAAATAATTTACGACGAGGTTGAAAAATACAGAAAGCCAGGAACTTTAATTAGTTCAAATACTTCTGGTATTCCGATTCATTTAATGGCCGAAGGCCGATCCGAAGATTTTCAAAAACATTTTTGTGGCACGCATTTTTTTAATCCACCACGCTACTTGCGTTTATTAGAAGTAATTCCTACGGCTAAAACAGATCCAGCCGTGATTGATTTTCATTTGCATTATGGCGATGTGTATTTAGGTAAAACAACCGTTTTATGCAAAGACACACCTGCCTTTATAGCCAACAGGGTTGGGGTTTTTAGCATGATGAGTGTGCTGCACATTATGGAAAAATTGGAATTAAGTATAGATGAAATTGAAGCACTAACAGGTCCATTAATGGGTCGTCCTAAATCGGCTACTTTTAGAACCGCCGATGTAGTTGGAATTGATACCTTAGTAAAAGTAGCAGCGGGTGTTGCAGCCAATTGCCCAAAGGATGAAGCCAAAAATATTTTTACCCTTCCTACTTGGTTGGAAAAAATGGTTGCGCAAAATTGGTTGGGAGATAAAACTGGTCAAGGATTTTTTAAGAAAATAAAAACAGCGAGTTCAAAAGAAATTTTAACCCTGAATTTAAAAACTTTTGAATACAAGCCACGTGTTAAAACAAAGATGGCTTCCATAGGAACAGCCAAAGCCATTGAATCCTTGCATGAAAGATTAAAAAGTTTATATACTATAGCTGATGCATCCAAAGAAATGGATAAAGGAAAACAATTTGTACGTGCTTTTCATCATGCGCTATTTTCTTATGTAAGTAATCGTATTCCAGAAATTAGTGATGAATTGTACCGTTTGGATGATGCCTTAAAAGCAGGCTTTGGTTGGGAGATAGGCGCTTTTGAAAGCTGGGATGTATTGGGCGTGGAAGCCGTGGTTAAAAATATACAAGAAGAAGGCGGAACTATAGCCCCATGGGTAGTAACCATGATAGCAAAGGGTTGTAGCTTTTATAAAGTACAGGATGGCAAGCGCTATTATTATGATGTCGCTACCGAAAATTATTTATTAATTCCAGGTGCTGCTTCATTTATCATCTTATCCGATTATCAAGAAAAAACTATTTGGAAAAATGCTGCCAGCCGATTGGTGGATATGGGCGATGGCGTGGCAGGCTTTAGTTGGAATACCAAAATGAATAGCATTGGAGGTGAGGTGTTGGAAGGGTTAAATAAATCTATTGCAATAGCCGAAGAAAAATTCAATGGGCTCGTGATTGCCAATGATGGAAATTTATTTAGTGCAGGCGCTAATGTAGGAATGATATTTATGTTGGCCATTGAACAAGATTATGAAGAATTAGACATGGCCATTCGTACTTTTCAAAATGCCATGATGCGGGTAAGGTATTCATCGGTACCTGTTGTAACAGCACCACACGGATTATGTTTGGGTGGTGGTTGCGAAATGAATTTACATGCAGATAGTATTTCTGCTGCTGCAGAATCGTATATTGGACTGGTGGAATTAGGGATTGGCGTCATTCCTGGCGGTGGTGGTACCAAGGAATTGGTATTGCGCGCTTCGGATGAAATGCATGTAGACGAACCAGAAACTATCACACTTAATAGAAGGTTTATGCAAATAGCCACTGCAAAAGTGGCTACTTCAGCACAAGAAGCGATGGACATGGGCATTTTTAGAAAAGGGCAAGATGATATCGTATTAAATCAATCACGACGTATTGCCAATGCAAAAGAAAAAGCAGTTCAATTATTTAAAGCAGGCTATACCCAAGTCCAACAAAGAAAAGATATTAAAGTACTCGGAAAAGCAGGCCTAGGTGCCTTATACGCAGGTATCAATGGTATGTGGAAAGGTGGTTATGCCACTGATCATGATGTTTTAGTGGCTAAAAAATTAGCTTTTGTAATGTGTGGTGGAGATTTAAGTGAGCCTACTTTAGTGAATGAACAATACTTATTAGATTTAGAACGCGAAGCCTTTTTAAGTTTGTGCGGAGAAAAGAAAACATTAGAGAGAATACAATCGGTAATTACCGCTGGAAGACCGATTAGAAATTAAATGAGCATTAAACCAAAAACTGAATAGCTTATTATTTTAATAAGTCGGTTAAGGCTTCCTCCACTGTAGGATAATCAAATACAAAACCAGCTGCTTGTATTTTTTGTGCACTCACCTTTGCACTTTTTAAAACCTCTACACTCATTTCACCTAAAATTATTTTCAAAACAAAGCTTGGCACATAAACTGGTAGATAAATGGGGTATGTTTTTTTGGATATCGCTTGTACCAGTTTTTTATTGCTGATGGGTTCGGAGGCAACTGCATTGTATACACCTTCTATCTTTTTATTTTCAGCAGCAAATAACATCATGTAGCATAAATCCTTTTGATGAATCCAACTTACTATTTGTTTTCCCGTTCCTAATATAGTAGCCAATCCAAATTTAGCAGGTTTAATAAATTCCGCTAATGCCCCGCCCTTTTTATTAAATACTATACCTATTCTTAATATCACCAATCGAATACCCATAGTCCCAATGGCTGAAGTACTTTGCTCCCATAATTGACAAGTGTTGCCTAAATAAGAATTGTCTGAAGGATCTGTTTCTAGAAAACCATTGGCTAAACTTGCTGCAGTATCTGGACCATACCATCCAATGGCCGAAGCCGCTATAAATGTGCTTACTTGATGTTGGTTTTCACTTAAGGCTTTCACCAATAAATTACCCGACTGCACCCTACTATCTACAATCGCTTGTTTTCTTTTTTCCGACCAACGTTTGTCTGCCACGCCCTCTCCTGCTAAATGAACAATAATATTCGCTGCTTGAATTGCACTAGCATCTATCATACCTTTTTCTACATCCCATTTTGCAAAACTTACATGTAAACGGCGTGACTTTTTATCTTTTCTAGTTAGTACTATCACTTTATACCCCTTCTCTACAAATAAAGTAGTCAAGGATTTCCCAATCATGCCCGTTCCGCCAGTAATTAATACAGTTTGCATGGGGTAAAAGTACAATTTCAATTTTATAATGGACAGAATAAAATAAAAAACCCCGCCTGGTTAAAAGCGGGGTTACAACTAAAATCAACTGAGCCAAAAAACAACTTAATCCGGTTTTTTACCGTCTAAAAAAGTATTAATGGTAGAAATTTGTGTTTGATTGTTCTCGTCTTTCTCAACGGTGTACTTGCTATAATAGTTTTCTACCGAAGCCAATGTATTCCCAAATAAATCTAAATTTCTTCTCACATAAGCGGGCACTGCATCAAATTCGGTGTTTGGATCAGGGCCATTGTTGATATTGAAAGATAAATTTCTTAATTTTTGAATACGCTCAGCCACTTTTCTTCTTTGTTCTTCGGCATTGTCTAAAGGCATTTCTAAGGAAGAAGGATGAACAGGTCTAGCAGGTTGTGGATTGCTATCATCTCTCATCACCAATTGCATCGCAGGTTCTTCCTCCATTCTAAATGAACTTTGGTACTCCACTACTTCAGGTGCTTTCGGCATTTCAATCACTTCTTCTTGAATCATTTCCACCACAGGAGCCGTTTCCATAATTACTTCGGCTGGCGCTTCGGTGGCAAAACTTAATTCCATTTCTTCTTCCATCATTTCCTCTTCCATTAATTCCTCTTCTTCTATTTCTTCTTCTGGAGTATGCTCTTCAAATACTACTTCCTCTAATGCTTCTTCGTTATAAATTTCTTCTTCCATTTCTTCCTCAGTAGCATAGATATTGGTAGGCTTATTTAAAATAAATTCGGTCGGCGCTAAAGCTTCGTTGGCATCTAATTCAAATAATACAACTTCTGGTGACAATTCTGCAGCTGCGATTACTTCAACCTCTTCTTCCAATTCTTCTAGCAGCATTTCTTGTTCTAAAGCTTCTCCCATTTCCTCTACAATTTCTTCTTCTGCTACCACCACAGGGGTTTCATGAAGTGTTATTTCCTCAATCATACTCATGGCTTCAATGCTAATTTCTGCATCTATCTCCGCCTCGAATTCTTTTTCACTTATTTCATCTAGCTCGAATTCTTCTTCAGAGACTTCAGCGTCTTCAGAATCTTCAGAATCATCTGCCATGTGTAAAATTGGTTCCTCACCTAGTGTAAAATAACTGTCTCCTATTTCAGGCTCTTCTATTTTTTCAACAACCTCTTCAGGTGTTGCAGTTATTTTATTGCTAGCATCATTCAGCATTTCCTCTGAAAGTAATGTCATTACAATTTTTTCCTCAATAGGAGCCTCCACTTTTTTTGGTGTTTCTTTCATAAATGGGTCTTTACCCTCAAACCCAGTGGCAATTAAGGTAATCCCTAATTTTTGACCAAGTGTTGCATCATAACCCATTCCCATAATAACATCAGAATGCTCACCTGTGCGTTCACGTAAATAGTTATTGATGGTTTCTAATTCATCCATAGTACATTCATAATCACCTTCTGCACTATTGATATTTAATAAGATCCATTTAGCCCCTTTGATATCATTGTCATTTAATAAAGGTGAATTCAAGGCTTCTTCAATGGCTCTTTCTGCTCTATTTTCTCCTTCTACTTCCGCCTTTCCTAATATTGCCACACCGCCATTTTTCATAACAGTACATACATCCGCAAAGTCCACTATTATATGTCCACGACTATTAATTACATCGGTGATACATTTTGCAGCAGTAGCTAAAACGTTATCCGCCTTTGTAAAAGCTTCTTTCATTTTTAAATTACCATATTGTACACGCAACTTATCGTTAGAGATCACTAATAAAGTATCTACCAAAGGTTTTAATTGCTTGATACCCTCTTCAGCTTGTGCTTGTCTTCTTGGTCCTTCAAAACCAAATGGAGTAGTCACAATACCTACGGTTAAGATGCCTAAATCTTTACAAATTTTTGCAATAATAGGCGCTCCTCCTGTGCCGGTTCCACCACCCATACCCACGGTGATAAATGCCATGCGGGTATTGACTTCTAATATTTTTCTGATTTCATCCAAAGATTCTTCTGTTGCCAATTTTCCAACTGAAGGATCGGCACCTGCCCCTAAACCTTGTGTCAAATGGGGTCCTAATTGAATTTTATTAGGCACCGTGCTTTGTTCAATGGCTTTTGAATCGGTATTGCAAATAATAAAATCTACACCTTCAATGTTTTGATTGAACATAAAGTTTACAGCATTACTGCCGCCACCGCCTACTCCTAGGACTTTTATGATGGATGATTTTTGCTTTGGCAAGTCAAATTGAATCATTTTTTTGTTTTTAGATGGGTTAGTTAGATGGTTCGTTGTTAGTTAGTTATGTCGAAATTACCGTTTTTAGAATTTATTCTATCTGTTTTTTATAACCATAATGTGGGTAAATATTATGGTAATAATTTGTCTTCTTCCTCACTGAATATTTCTATCAAATTATTCTTGAATCGATCCCAAAATTTGCTCTTTCTGTTTTCAATTTGTTCTGGCGTTAAAGTAGTAGCAGCCGGCGCTTTAATTTCTACTTTTTGACTCGTTAAGCTATTGGCAGTACCTGCAACCGTTAATGATTTTGGTACTTCCACTTTCTTAAAGGTTTCTGCAAACACTTTATAATTTTGTTCGTAATCGTTGTATCCTTTTAAGATTAAGCCAATACAAGTAGAATACATTGGTTTTTTTAATTCATCAATATGATTCGGTGCTAAATGCTCATTGGGCAAACCAATTCTTGCATTCAATCCTGTAATGTATTCGGTTAATTGAATGAGGTGTTTTAATTGAGAACCACCCCCTGTCAAAATAATACCCCCATTTAACATGCGGCTATCCATACCCACTTGTTTCAAATGATAAGTAACAAAATCAAGTATCTCACTCATTCTAGCTTGAATAATTCCAGCTAAACTTTTTACACTTATTTCTTTGGCAGGCATTCCTTTTAATCCTGGAATAGTTACATATGCATTGGCTTTTGCTTCATCAGTTAAAGCACTACCAAATTGAACCTTCATCGCTTCTGCCTGACTTTTCAGAACACCCAATCCCATTCTAATGTCATTGGTAATATTCTCGCCACCAAAAGGAATTACGGCAGTATGTTTTAAGATGCCCTCATAAAATACAGCAAGATCACTTGTTCCACCACCAATATCTAAAATAGCAACCCCCGCTTCTAAATCTACATCACTCATTACTGCACTGGCAGAAGCCAAAGGTTGTAACACTAAATCTTTTGTTACCAATCCACTTCTTTCTACCGAACGATTGATATTTCTGATGGCATTTCTATCTCCAGTAAGAATTAAAAAGTTAGCCCCCACTTTAACACCATTCACCCCAATAGGATCTTTGATATTTTGGTTATTGTCTACATGAAATTCTTGTGGAATAACATCAATAATTTGATCCCCAGCGGGTATAAATGTTTTACGTTGATTATTGATCAATTGCTCAATTTCCCAAGCTTGAATTTCATTTTCGGCATCTTGACGCACTTGATCCCCTCTGGTTTGTAAACTTTTGATATGATGACCAGCAATACCCACATACACTTCATTGACCTCTAAATCGGGGTTGCTTAATTGACAATTTTGTAGTGCTTGTTGTATGGCCTTAATAGTTTGATCAATATTTAATACTTGACCATGTTGAACTCCATTGCTATTGGCTCTTCCAAACCCTAAGATTTCTAATTTGCCAAATTCATTTTTTCTTCCTGCAATGGCAGCAATTTTAGTTGTTCCAATATCTAGTCCTACAATAATTGGAGAATCGTGCTGGCTCATTTTGTTGTTTTTTAGTTGTTAGTTGTTTTAGGGTCGGTCTTTTTAGGCATAATGGCCTTCGCAGACTTCTTCTTGTTATTTAACGATTTATTGTTCGTTTTATTGTTTGTTTTAACCCTTGTTTTGCCCTTTATTTTCCCAGTAGTTTTTGGCTTTGAATTAGCTGTTGTTTTTGGCATCGATTTTACGTCTGTTGTAAATGCAGCTTTAGAGGTAGTTTTAGGGGCTGCTTTAGGGGTAAGTTTTGGGGTGGTTTTAGGCGCCAAACTTGGGCCCGAAATGGCAGCGGGTTGGAGACTGGATTTGCTCTGCTGCGTGGCCGATTTTTTGAGCGAATTGGGCGCAGTTAAATAAACACTTTTCTTGGAAGCTGTATCTAGTTTTTTTGCGGTATCGGTGATGGAGCTGGTAAAATTATCCAATGAGTCGCTGGTCAAAATAGATCCAGAAAATTGAATGGGTTGCATTCCTTTTTTTAAAGCCACAATTTGATGGTCAAATCTGCAATCCAATACTTGATATGCATTCACTCCACTTTGCACCCATACTTGTTTGTAAAAACTATACAATCTATTTAATTTGTCATCTACATTTTCGGCCGACCCCATTAATACCACATGATCTCCTATGCTTGGAATCATTTCAAAATCGCCATTAGGGGCAATATTAATCTGTGCTATCTGCGCCATAAAAAAAGAATCTTCTTGAATAGCTTTAGTAAAATGTAAAATATCTTTTAGTAGTAAACTGTCTGGCGCTGACATTTTTTCTTGATCTGATGGGAATCCTGTAAAAACGGGCAAACGCAGTACAGTTAACTGTTTCAAAGGAAGTCTCCACCCTTCTTTATCAATATAAAAAGAGGTTCCAGCAGCTGTAAAAATTCTTGCAATCGGAATACGCTGTTCTATTTTTATTTGCAAGGCTTGCTGATTGTCTAAAAACATTTCAGCATGTTTTACCCATTTGATACTTTGTAAATTCTTTTCTAATGCATTTAAATTTACAGCCCCAATAGGCAGTCCCGCTTGAATGCCTTTTTCATAAATAATTTGTAATATTTCTTTTTCATCCATAAAAAGGGCTATCGTATTTTCACCCACCAACTCCACGTTGATACTGGCACATTTTTTTTCCTCCTTGGCTTTCCAGGATATTATGAATAGCAACACCAATAGTGCACCAGCGATGCTCCATAAAATATTGCCTACTATTTTTTTCCAGTTTCTCATGCCTTATTGGTAAAAATTTCTTGCACTTTGATAATACAAACATCAATGTCTCCAGCACCCGCCATCACGATTAATTTATCAGGTGTTGTTGCCGCCCATGCAAACAACTCCTCCTTACTCATTACTTTTTTATTGGACAAAGTCATTTTATCTAATAGCATTTCGCTGGTCACTCCCTCCATAGGTAACTCTCTTGCTGGATAGATGGGTAATAATATTACCTCATCCGCCTTGTCTAAGGTTGCTACAAATCCTTCACATTGATCCTTGGTTCGACTGTATAAATGCGGTTGAAAAACCAATACCATTTTTTCTCCAGGAAAGATGCTTCTTATTCCAGTAATCAGTGCATTCAATTCTTCGGGATGGTGTGCGTAATCATCTATCAATACTTTAGAACTTGTCTTTACTTTGTATTCGAATCTTCTTTTTACCCCAGCAAAAGCAGCAACAGCCTTGATAATTTTTTCTTCTTCTATTCCTAAACTTACGGCGATGGCAATAGCAGCAGTTGCATTTTCTACATTGTGCAAGCCCCCCATATTCAAAATAATATTTTTTATGATCCCATTGGGATGTGCCATATCAAAATGATAGGAGCCATCCACTACTTTTAAATTTAGGGTATGGAAAGACGCCTCTTTTTGATCATAGGCATAGGATAAAATATTTTTATTGGAATCGTCCGTTTTAAAATGAGTGCCTTTTTTCTGAATCAAAGTGCCCCCCACTTTTATTTTATCCGAAAATTCACCAAAGGCTTTTAATACTTCTTCCGCGGTTCCATAAATATCTAAATGATCTGGATCCACTGCGGTTATAACAGCAATATTAGGTGACAATTTTAAAAAGCTTCTATCATATTCATCGGCTTCTACCACCACTACATTTTTTTCATGGCTCCAAAAATTAGTGCCATAATTAGAAGCAATTCCGCCAAGGAATGCGTTACACCCATAGCCAGTATGTCTTAATATATGTGCGGTCATGGAAGTAGTAGTTGTTTTTCCATGGGTACCAGCAATAGCAATGGTAAAAGCATTTTCGGTAATCCATTGCAAAACATCACTTCTCTTCACTACCAAGTATCCATTGTCTCTATAATAATTTAATTCGCCATGATTGGCTGGAATAGCCGGTGTATATACAATTACGGTAGCAGCTTTATCAATTTTATTTAGATCATCTTCAAAATGTATAGCAATTCCTTCTTGTTCTAAAGCATTTGTTAAATCGGTGGGTGTTTTATCATACCCAGAAACCTTTATTCCTTGTGTATTAAAATACCTAGCCAACGCACTCATGCCAATGCCTCCAATACCTATAAAATAAATGTTCTTACAATGAGTTAACGGATTCATACTATTTATTAAAAATGACAATTTTTTAAAATTTGTTCAGCAATGGTGGTGTCTGCATGTAAAAAAGAAAAAGTTTTTACTTTATTCTCCATATTTTTTATCGACTCCTCATTTTCTAATACAGAAAAGAGTGTAGGTAATAATTTTTCATTTACTTCATTATCTTTCACAATTAATGCTGCTTCTTGATTGACTAAAGCCATCGCATTAAAAGTTTGATGATCTTCGGCAGCAAAAGGATAAGGAACAAAAATACAAGCCTTACCTGTGGTAGATATTTCAGCTACGGCCATCGCCCCGGATCGGCTGATGACAATATCTGCTGCACAATAAGCGGCACTCATATTATCAATAAAACTACTTACAAATATATTCTCAAAACCTTGGGCAGCTCTATAAAAGCCACTCACATTTAAATTGCCTATTTGCCAAATCAATTGTATCTTTTTTTCAAAAAAATTAACTACGTTTTTTTCTATCACTTGGTTGATAGAATTGGCGCCTAAACTTCCGCCTACAATTAATACCGTTTTCATAGACGGATTTAAACCAAATTCATTTAAAGCAGATGCTTTTGTATACTCATGCTGGAGTATATTTTTTCTTATGGGATTTCCTGTGACCAATATCTTTTCTGCAGGGAAGAATGATTCCATTGCTTTTGTTCCTGTAAATATCTGAGTAGCATTTTTAGCCAACCATATATTAGCTTTTCCCGCAAAGGCGTTGGATTCGTGTAGGAAGGTTGGTATCCCTTTTGCTTGCGCAAATTTTAAAACAGGAAAGCTAGAATAACCACCCACACCAAATACCGCATTAGGCTTAAAGGATTTGAATATAGCTTTTACCTGAAAAAAACTTTTAAGTAATTTCCATGGCAATAAAACATTTTTAAAATAATTAGATCTATTGTATCCCGCAATGGTAATTCCTTTGATCGCATAACCCGCTTTTGGAATTTTATCCATTTCCATTTTCCCCAAAGCACCAACAAATAAGATAGCTGCAGTTGGCGCTAAAACTTGTATAGCCTGCGCCACAGCAATAGCCGGGAAGATATGTCCTCCGGTGCCACCACCTGCTATGATGATGCGTAACTGATTATGCTTTTGATTCAATGGCATTGTTTTCAATATCTGTATCTATATTTTCTTCTGGTAATTCAATTTCTGTTTCTAAAGGCGCCCTTCCTTCCATTTGTTCCACATTGCGCGCTACACTCAAAATCAATCCAATGGAACAACAAGTAAAAATAAAAGAGCTTCCCCCCATACTCACTAAGGGCAGGGTTACTCCGGTAACAGGTACAAGGTTTACATTCACAGCCATATTTGCGACCGCCTGTATGATTAAAGTAAAACTTAATCCCAAGGCTAAAAAAGCACCAAAGGCATAAGGACATTTTCTAAAAATACGAATGCATCTAAATAAGAAAACTAAATAGATAAATATAATAAATGCACCGCCTAACAATCCATATTCTTCAATGATGACTGCATAAATAAAATCATTATAAGCCTGAGGTAAAAAATTTCTTTGACGACTATTGCCTGGTCCCAATCCAACAAAAATTCCTCCATTGGCGATGGCAATTTTTGCTTGCTGTACTTGATAGGGCACTTCATTATCCTTAGCATACATAAAATCTTGCACTCTGTTTACCCATGTTCCAAAGCGACCAAAACTTTTCATTTTTTCTGCAACCCTAGGTTTCCCTTCCACTGTTTTATTAGAATGTGTAGCCATGGCAACACTAATGATAATGACCACCGGAATCATAGCCACTAAAATAGTTAACAAAATATGTTTTATGCTTACTCTACCTATAAACATCAATAATAAGGAAGTAGCACCCGTTAACAATGCATTGGATAAATTAGCTGGCATAATGAGTGCACAAATAATAAGCACAGGAATGATAACAGGCAAAAATCCTTTTTTAAAATCCTTGATTACTTCTTGTTTTTTACTTAACATTTTAGATACGTACATAAATAAAGCCAACTTAGCCAAATCACTGGTTTGAATGGTTAAATTGATAATGGGCAATTTGATCCATCTGCTGCCCTCATTAATTTTAGCCCCAAAAAACAAAGTATATATTAAAAGAGGAATAGACAACATAAAAAGTATGGTGGCTATCCTTGAAAAAACAGTATAATTTATTCTGTGCAATCCAAATATGACTACTAATCCAACTAAAGTAAATACTACTTGTTTAAACAAATACACACTAGTATTTCCACGATACATTTTATACGCCAAAGATCCAGTTGCACTATAAACTACCAATATAGATATCAATGATAAAATAATTACTAACCCCCATATATATTTATCACCTCTGGTTCTTTGATCCAAATGCTCCTTCATGCCCCCTATACTAGGCATTTGTGAAAATAACTTGTCAGTGGTTTCGTTAAACATAATTATAGTTCTTTAACGGACTCTTTAAATTGACGACCTCTGTCTTCGTAGTTTTTAAACAAATCGAAACTTGCGCAGGCAGGACTCATTAATACTAGTTCTCCTTTTTCTGCTAATTTAAAAGAAGCATTCACTGCTTTTTTAGCGCTATCCGTTTCAATGATGGTGGGCACTAAGTCCTTAAAAAAATCAATGATTTTTTTATTGTCAGTACCCATGCAAATAATGGCTTTTACTTTTTCTTTAACTAATTCTGCAATTAATGCATAGTCGTTGCCTTTGTCCACTCCGCCTAAAATTAAAACAGTTTTCTTTTGCATGCTTTCTAGTGCATACCAAGTACTGTTGACATTGGTGGCTTTGCTGTCATTGATAAAATCAACGCCTCTGACAGTGGCAACAAATTCCATTCGATGTTCCAAACTATGGAAATTGCTAACGGCTTCGCGAATTTTTTCTTTTCGGATGCCTAAGGTAGTGGCTGCAATGCTTGCTGCCATAGTGTTATATGCATTGTGCTTTCCTTTTAAGGCAAAATCATAAATGCTCATAGTAACACGTTCTTCTTGGATTTTTAACATCATTTGATCGTTCTTGATGTAGCCTCCTTTTTTTACTTCTTGTTTCATAGAAAATGGTAGTGGGTTAGTATTTGTGGTTAGTAGTTCTAGATGTTTAACGATTACTTCATCATCGATGCAATAGATGAAATAATCTTCTTGGGTTTGATTCTCAATAACTCGAAACTTACTTTTAATGTAGTTTTCGAATTGATAATCGTATCTGTCTAAATGATCTTCGGTAATATTTAATAAAACAGCAATTTCTGGTTTGAAATATTTAATATCATCCAATTGAAAAGAGCTTACTTCAATAATGTATAAGGCTTTTGGCGCTAGGGCAATTTGACGTGCAAAAGAAAAACCAATATTTCCTACCATGGCCACATCTTCATTCACCAATTTGCAAATATGGTACAATAAGGCGGTGGTGGTGCTTTTACCATTGCTTCCTGTGATGGCAGCAATTTTGCTAGTTCCTTTATATCTATATCCAAATTCAATTTCACTTATTACGGGAATGCCCTTGGCTCGAATGGCTTTGACCATTTCATTTTTCTCAGGAATACCTGGGCTTTTCATCACTTCATCCGCTGCTAAAATTTTATCAACACTATGTGTACCAGATTCAAAAGCAATACCATGGTCTTCTAATTCTTTTTGAAAATTAGCTTTAATAGCACCGCCATCAGAAACGAATACTTCATAGCCTTTTTGTTTAGCTAACAAAGCAGTACCTACTCCACTTTCACCTGCCCCTAATATGACTAAATTTTTTGCCAATGTTTATCTTGTCTTTAAGGTTAAAATAGAAATAACCACTAATAATATAGTGATGATCCAAAAACGTACAGCAATCTTACTTTCATGAAAACCTTTCTTTTGGTAATGATGATGCAAGGGGCTCATTAAAAACACACGACGCCCTTCCCCATATTTCTTTTTGGTGTATTTAAAATAACTTACTTGAATAATTACACTCAAATTCTCAATTAAAAACACCCCGCAAAAAATAGGAATTAATAATTCTTTTCTTACAATGATGGCTAGTGAAGCAATGATACCTCCTAATGCCAAACTTCCAGTGTCACCCATAAATACTTGAGCTGGATAAGCATTGTACCATAAAAATCCAATGCAGGCTCCTACAAATGCCCCTACAAAAATGGACAACTCCCCTAAATTGGGTATGTACATCACATTTAAATAGTCGGCAAATACATAGTTACCACTTACGTACACAAACACACCTAAGGCTGCGCCAATAATAGCACTCACTCCAGCGGCTAAACCATCTAATCCATCGGTTAAATTGGCTCCATTGGATACAGCTGTAATAATAAACGTAACAATAAGTATATACACCATCCAGGTATATTTTTCTGCACCAGGGCCTATCCAGCTTATTAATCTACTATAATTAAATTCATGATTTTTTACAAATGGAATAGTGGTAATTGGTGTTTTCACTTTTACAAAACGCCTTTCCACGCCATTAATTTTTCTAATGACAATATCAGCCCCCTTAGCAACCTTCTCTCCTTTTTGCAAGCTTTCTGTAACTGTTGCAGAAACAATTTCTCTTTCTACCGTAACTGCATTGCTAAAATAAAGAGTGACACCAATTATAATTCCTAATCCTATTTGTCCAATAATTTTTGATACCCCAGCCAATCCATCACTATTTTGTTTTTTATACGCTGCGCCTTGCGCCTGCGCTTGTTTTTTAGCGCTAATTTTAAAATAGTCATCTAAAAAACCTATCAAGCCTAGCCAAATAGTACATAAAATCATTAAACGGATATAGACCTTGTCTAAGTTGGCAAATAATAAAGTGGGAATTAAAATGCTTAATAAGATAATGATACCGCCCATGGTAGGCGTGCCTTTCTTTTGTTGCTCGCCTGCCAATCCTAAATCTCTCACCGATTCTCCAATTTGTTTTTTCTCTAAAAACAAAATCATTTTTTTACCATATACCGTAGCAATAAATAAAGACAATAAAATAGCCATCGCAATTCTTGAAGTTAGGAACTGAAATACGCCTAAACCAGGAATGTGAAATTGTTTGTCAACCCATGAAAATAATTGATACAACATAGTTGGATTATTTAGCTAATTCATTAAATAGGTTTTGTAAAATTTGCTTGTCGTCAAAATCATGCTTCACCCCTTTTATATCTTGATATTTTTCGTGTCCTTTCCCTGCTATTAAAATAATGTCACCGGCTTTTGCAAAACTGATGGCCGCTTTAATAGCTTCCTTACGATCTACTATATTGATGTACTTTCTTTTGGCAGCGCTGGTTAAACCCTGCTCCATATCTTTTATTATTTCATTAGGATCTTCGGAACGAGGATTGTCACTGGTAAAAAATACCTTGTTGCTTAAATCACAAGCCACTTGGGCCATGATAGGTCTTTTAGTCTTATCCCTATCACCACCACATCCCACTACGGTAATAACGGTTTCATTCCCTTTTCTTAATTTGGCAATGGTGGTGAGTACATTCTCTAAAGCATCTGGCGTATGTGCATAATCAACAATACCTATAATTTTTTCATTACTTACGATATAATCAAATCTACCTTCTGCACCCGTTAAAGCACTTAAAACAACCAACACCTCTTGCGCTTTTTCCCCCAATTCAATCGCTATACCATACACAGCCAATAAATTATAAGCGT
>Ga0114966_10000304_pt1 | contig 47611 bp, 49 predicted proteins | sample M_130207_XF_Meta_FD_87029 | JGI IMG/M metagenome (GOLD analysis project Ga0114966, IMG submission 87029) | Freshwater microbial communities from Lake Montjoie, Canada to study carbon cycling - M_130207_XF_MetaG | ecosystem: Environmental > Aquatic > Freshwater > Lake | place: Lake Montjoie... | reverse complement strand
TTATTGTATACTTATTTTACCTTTAAATAATTATTTTTTACTTCTTTTATTAGTTCTTCTTTTATTAGTTCTTCTTTTATTAGTTCTTCTTTTATTAGTTCTTCTTTTATTAGTTCTTCTTTTTCCACCTAAAAAATCAGATTCTTCACTACTTGTATATCCTAAGCTAGAATTTACTGAATTGGCCTCTAAATCATCTAAATGCATGGGCCCTCCATCATCAAACATATTGTCATCTAAAGTCATATCTAATTCATGAACATCTTCATGATTTTGAGGTATTGCTGCATCTAAATCCATATTTATGTTTCCATTTTGAAAAGAATTTAATACTTGTTGTGTTAATCCATCAGAATTTCCAGAAAATCCCAAATCACTTTCATTTGTAATCTGTTCAATGCGTTCTATTATTGTTTCAAATTCAACATTTAATTGCTGTAGTTCATTTATTTGGTCTTGTGTAAATCCGTTATTTGCTAATACTTGATGCTCTTCTTCTGAAAAAGCTCCTCCTTTCATTTTCATCATTTTTCTTTTATAACTTCTTCTTTTATTAGTTCCCCTTTTAACTGTCATTTATACAATAAAATAATATTATATTTTATTGTATATTGCATTTTAGTTATCATTATATATGCAATACTAACTATTTTATTTTATTTACAATCCAACACCAGAAAGTTTAAGACCAATGCCTAAACCAGTACCATTGCGTGCACTAACACCCATAGCAGGAATGTATGTATCCAAAATGGCGAAAGTAGCAGCAGCAGTTAATGCAAGTAAAGCAATTTCCTCAATATTTAAGGAACGCTTAGGAATAGCAAATGCAGCAATTGCAACCATTAAACCTTCAATCAAATACTTAACAATGCGCTTAATAAGTTCGGTAACGTCAAACATTTCCATCATTTATATAAATTAAAAAGAAAAAAATTAATATTTTAGTAAAATTAAAACTTAAAACCAATGTTTTACTAAAATATATAATGTCTTCTAAAAATACTGCAAGTAAAAAATCTTATGAAAAGAAAACCAAAGCTAATGGAACATCTAATCCAAAATATGTTGATTTGTTAGAAGTTGATAAACCAATTGCTGGACAAAATTTTGGATGTTTTTCATTTGTTTCTCCTGAAAAAGTTATAAAGCAACGGGAACAATTTTATTTTGAAGAATTCCTAAAATCATGGGAAATGAACAAATCTATGGAAAAGTTTCATCAATTCCTAAACTTTATTTCTTATAAATATAAACTTCATTTTGAAGAAGTTATTAAGGATTTTGAGGCTTTTATTGAAGAAGAGCGTGAAACTATTGTTACTCAAGGTGTCAGCGATGATTACAAGAATTTCTTAGACCGTAATGAAGATGAATTGGAAAAGAAATTTAATGTTAAAAATAACTTTCAAACTTCTATTAGGGGATTCAAGTCACGTGGTAATTTTGCAACTCAAGAAGAGGCTGAAATGCGCGCTAAGCTTTTAAGAGAAGCTGACCCTAATTTTGATATTTATGTTGGTCCAGTTGGAATGTGGTTGCCTTGGGACCCTGAGCCATTGAAGACTGAAAATGTCAATTATATGGAAGAAGAATTGAACCAACTTGTGTCAGAAAAGAAGAAGAACGAGACATCTGCAAAGGCTGCGTTTGAACAGCGTGTTAGAGATACTAAGCAAAAAGCAGTTGATGAAAATAAGAAGAATGCTGAAAAATATGGTTCTACTGTTAGTCAAGATATTGATTCTGAAGGCAATTTGGTTGGCATTGGACATACTACAACTGAAAAGACCTTTACCAATGAAGAGTCCGAAAATATTACAACTGCGGATATTCGTAAGGAGCTTTTTGATTCAGAAAATGTTGTTGTTGGTAAGACGGATTATGGACAGAGTCAACTTAAGTCAGGACCATTTGCTAAAACTGATTAAATAGTATTTGAAGTTGTTAGTTTTTATTTTTCTCATTTCAAACACAGTAATAATCTAAATATTAATTTTTATATAATTTTTATTATATAAAAATATTATGAAATTATGTAACTAACTATATTATTTATTTTTCATTAGTTTATATAGGTGGGTTGTAGTCTTAATAATTCTTTTTGTATTATAACTTCTCATTTTTTGGTAAATATCAACAAATTCTTTTTCCAATTTTTCTAATTCTTCAATATCCTTATTTTCATTAATCTCTCCACAACATGAATTATTAATTATTTCCTTTTTTTTATTAATTAAACTATCATAGTCTTCAAAATTATGAATTGGTTCATATAAAAATCCTGATTTTCCACATAAATTTTCATCATTACGACAATGCTCCGCAAAATTCTTTAACATAAACACATTGTTTACTGTTTTTTCCTTAAATACATTACATAACCCTAACTCAGGATTTGATTTATGGGCAATAAAAAATTTACATGATGAACATGACGGTTCAAATCCATATGATAATTTTATCAACAAAATAATTACAAATAAAATATTCATCATAATAGGTATACTATATTTATATATATATAAATATATCTTTAAATATATTTATAATATTTATTATTATATTATTTAGTATTTTACCACTTACTCTTTTTTACTGCAATGCGCGGTCCACTGCTCTTCTTTTTCAAATTATTTGGGTCATATTGGTCTCCTTCATCATCATCATTTATTTGCTTTGATAAATCCCAGAATTGCTTTGAACCTAATCTGAAATCACCATGTGGGTCTGCTTTGTACCAAAATACTTGATCTTGTAATTTGTTTGATTTTGAGTTATTATTTACAACCAAACATTCATAATTTTCAGTACACTGGTCCATCACCTGACAAAATGCTTCAAATGTTGGAAACATACCAGCATAATGTTCATATATACGCTTTCTATTTCCTATAATATTTTCTCTTAAAATAAATACATAATCAATGTTAGTACGCAGCAAAGGTGGAATTCCTAAAGGGAATTGCATTGTGATGACTAACATTATCTTCCAATGTCTCAAATTATACCATTTTCATTCAGACATTTCCTTCTGAAATCATTAAACCTATGCTTTTTAAATGGGCATAGCATCCTCTCGAATGGGTTTAGACTATATTTTAAGGCATCATCGTAACTGGTTAGGTTACTCAACCCCACGAGCATTTAGTCGTTGAACAATTACCATATCCTTACCTTAACGGACTTAGGTAACTTGCTGCGGGTTATCTCTATTTTATGCCTTATTACTATACCTTATGTGATTAGCATAAGCCACCAATATATTTCTATATTAGTTTAGTAGCATAAACCTTATCAAGACGTCTCCGCAATTTGGACGTGTCGCATATTGTTAAACAATATACTAGCCATTCTTTTGGAATGACTCAGGCAAACATTTCACCGTTCATAAATAAAAGACGCATCATTTTATCTTTAGCCCATGTATTATCAAATAAACAATCATCTAAAATAACAAATGCACGCGGGTCAATAGTACTTCTATTAAATTGTTCTTGTTCACGTTTCATTTCTTTAAGCACTTGACGCTGTCGTTTTAAAATATTTTCAATAATTGCTGTATTATATTCATTATGTATAAATAACTTTGGCACTAATTTGCCATAAAATCCGTTACCTTCTTCAGTCCCAGAAATAACTGTACCAATAGGAATGTCTTGATGATAATAAAGCAAATCTCTAACCAAGAAACTTTTACCTGTATCACGCTTACCAATTAAGACAACGACAGGACCTTTAGACTCATTTGGTTTAAAACTAATGCTTTTCATGTCGAATCTTTTTAACTCTAAATTCATCCTTATAATAAAGTTTAGTATAAAATATTTAGTTGAACGAATTTTAGCAAAAACAAAAAAATTAATAAGTTAAAACACCAATAGAAATTATATATTTATTTGCTAATGACGGTAACTGTAAATTATCAAAAACGAAAGAATAATAATCTATTCAATAAATTCAAAACTAACAACAACCTCAAAATTGACAAAGCTCAAAATTACATTCCTATTTACGATAGATTTTTTTCACTTAATACAACTAATTTTAATTCTATAAACTTAAACAATTTATGGTCCATATATGATATTAAGGAAACAAAAACAAAGGAATACTCTGATAACATATTTACATGTAAACTTAAAAATATGTTAGACGAAGATGCTCTCCATATTACACAAAAAGTATTTTTTAAAATGGCACCTCTTTTAGACCCATATAAGTATTTAGTAGGAAAATACAATCATAATGACCCTAGTTTATTTAATCTTCCATCTTTTGATAATACAAATACAAATAAAGTTCATCCTAAAATTTTAGAAAAAAATAATTCTTCTTACGTTGATTCCTTCTTCTCTTTTTTAACAAGCCAAACACTGAATAATCATAAATTTATTCACGGACTAGATTTTTTTGGTTCTTTTATTGGATTAAAACATAATTATAAATTAAATATTATTGATGATTTAGATTATCTTATTCATTCAGATTTTTTTAACAAACAAAAAGGTAACCTATTTGAAGTGGAGGATTATTCTTATCTAATTAATGAAACAGATGATATGCCTTTAAAACCGATTAAAATATCTAGCGCAAAAACAAATATATCAATTAAATCTTTCGACGATAATGAATATAATGCGGTATTTAACCAAAATCATGTAACATTATCTGATGTTCAATCACTTGGATTAGATTTAGAAGATGTTACTAATTCTAATATTTTTGAATTAAATAATAATCAAAATTATAACAAAAATGATCCAGAAACATTAAAATCTGGTTCATCATGTTCTTCAAGAACATCGCATACAAATGATGACGATGATAATGATAATGATATTGATAATGATAATGATATTGATAATGATATTAATATTGATATGAATATTGAAGATGCAAACAATGAAACTTTGGATAATAATAGTTGGAATGGCAGCAAAAATTCTGATTTTGGTTCAAAACAAGAACTAGAATCAGATTCAGATTATGAAACAATATGTGAAGATGAAACATTATTTGTAACAATTCCATCATTTCCTGTACAAATTATATGTTTAGAATGCTGTGAAAACACATTTGACTCACTTATTATTAATGAAGAATTAAAAGATGAAGAATGGTTTGCAGCACTAATGCAAATAATAATGATTCTAATTTCGTATCAAAAGATGTTTTCATTTACACATAATGATTTACATACAAATAATATTATGTATATTTCAACAAATAAAAAATACATTTACTATAAGTATAAAAAACAGGTTTACAAAGTACCTACATACGGAAAAATATTTAAAATTATTGATTTTGGAAGAGCTATTTATAAATTTAATGGTAAAATATTTTGCAGTGATAGTTTTCAACCTGGGAACGATGCTGCGTCACAATATAATACAGAACCATATTATAACAATAATAAACCTCGTTTAGAGCCTAACTTTAGTTTTGATTTATGTCGTTTAGCATGTTCAATATTTGATTATGTTGTAAGTGATTTTGAAATTTTGAAAAATTTAGACACATGTTCACCTATTATAAAATTAATAGTTGAATGGTGTATCGATGATAATGGCATTAATGTATTATATAAAAATAGTGGAGTAGAACGTTATCCAGACTTCAAATTGTATAAAATGATTGCAAGACATGTGCATAAACATACACCAGTAGCACAATTGGAACATAAAGAATTTAAAAAGTTTGCAGTAAATGGTAAAAACATAGGTAAATTAGATAATGAATTAGTTATTGACATTGATAATTTACCTTGTTATACTAACTAATAAAAATACATTACATAATCTCAAACCAATAAATATAAATAAATAAATAAATGCAAATAAATGCAAATAAATGCAAATAAATAAATGCAAATAAATAAATGCAAATAAATGCAAATAAATAAATGCAAATAAAAATAATATACGATTTAGATTATTTTTATTTTATTATTGTATTTTATTACTTTGTGGGTCTTACGTTTTCATTATTCTCTTTTGTTTTATTTATGATATATTGACCGCAAGGACCACAATGGTCTTCATTTGATAAATCTATTTTATTGTTTATTTTTTTATCACAATAATCAATATTCCATCGTCCTAACACTTTTTTTTCATCCTTTATAAATTTTTTAATTATACTTTTTATTATTTGCATACTAACTAACTATAAAACTATAAATGTTTATCTTTATATTTTTTGCGTATATTTATAATATAAGAATAAAATTATAAGAATAGAATTATAAAAATAAAATAAAAATATTTATAATAATGACATTTGGATTTATTATAACAAGACATGTTAATTCAAAAAAAACAAATAATTATTGGAATCAATGTATAAAACTTATAAGAATGTATTATCCATTTAGGAAAATAATTGTAATTGATGACAATTCAAATCAATTCTTTATTAATGCCGAGTTTCAATATAAAAATGTATCATTTATACAATCAGAATATCCTGGAAGAGGAGAGCTATTGCCATATATATATTACTTAAAATACAGATGGTTTGACAATGCAATAATAATGCATGATAGCGTATTTATTCATAAAAGAATCCCATTTGAAACATTCAAAATGGATGTAATGCCTTTATGGCATCATCCATATGACAAAGAAAATTTACAAAATCTATTAAGAATGGCATCATTGTTAAAAAATAATAAAAATATTATAAAAGAATTAAATGGTGCAGAAACAGATATATTAAATTTTAATGGTAGCAATTATAATTTATGTTTTGGAGCACAATGTTATATTAATTTACATTTTTTAGATTTAATACAAAAAAAATATAATATAACTAATTTAGTTAATGCAATTAGATGTAGGACAGATAGATGTGGGTTTGAAAGAATAATAGGAATAATATTTTGTGAAGAAAGCAATGAACTAACAAAAATGCAATCATTATTTGGTGATATATTTAATACACATTTGGCTTTAAATTATAAGTATGAAGATTATATACATGATTTTAACAATAAAAAAGCAGTAGCTCCATTTGTAAAAGTATGGACTGGAAGATAAATGTGATTATAATATAAATATATTGTATATATTATAATAAAAATGTTGCTAAATGAAGAGGAAACATTCAGTACTAGCATAAATATAAAGATAGATGATATTGAAAGCAATGCAAATCAAATAATAATAAATACTATCAATAATATAATACATGAAAATAATGAAACCCAACAAAATAATACAAACCAACAAAATAATTTACAATCTGTTAGTTTAGATTCTACTAGTTTAGACTTAGATATAAAAAATGAAGATTTAAAAAATACTGTTACTTTCAAAGATATTATTCTACATATAATATGTATATTATTTCTAATAGTAATAGTATTAATTGTTTTACTATTATTATATTATTTATCTAAATAATAAATTCTAGAAAGGTGGATTATCAGTAAAAACCATTGGAGGACCACCTCCGTTTATAGGATTAGTAATATTTTCTTGAATCACAGGATTTAATTGTTCAACTACAAAATAACCTATTACAACACTAACATAAACTAACAATGAATCTCTAATAATAATTTTAAGTGGTTTTGGTTCTACATCAACATATCTCATTTCTAAAAATTTTGCAATAAAAAATATTGCAGAAATTATACCAGCAACTAAAAATATATTCTCCATATTACAATATATTTTTACAATTCAAAACAATATAAAACGCAAATAATTTACTTATTTTATTTGACATTTGTTAGTTGAAGTTTATCATTTACTATTAGGTTAATACTTCAATATCTCCTAAAATTAAACTATCATTATCTAATTTCATATTTGGAGGATTAATTACATGTATATCTAAATCATCTAATGATACATCTTCATTAGATAAATTTAACTTCTCATCATCGTCATCTTGTTCATCCATTTTACGTTGCATATTTCTTAATGCACTAATTTCTTCAAGACGTTCTATTGTTTTTGGAGCAGTTATTTTTTCTTCTTTCCCATGTTTATCCATTACTAAATCAACATCGTTAAATTTTAAACTAACAAATTCTTTATTGTCACTAGTACCAGAATTGTTAGTTCCTCCTTCTTTAATTATTTCACTTTTTTCGTTAACAGGTGGTTCAATTATTTGTTCTTTAACTTCTTCAACAACATCTTCTTCAACACTTTCGTCCATATAAGCACGTAAAATGCTTTCAACAGGAATAGTTTCTCGTACACTATTTAAAATAGCTTCTTGTATAATAATTTCAAGTTCTCTGTTATGCTTTTGAATTTGTAAATGAGGAATATTCAATTCAAATAAGTAAACATTTTTGTAAACCTTTCTAGCAACATTGATGTATGCTCGATGAATAAATACATCTAATTTTGGAATATCAATATCAATCTTCTTTTGTTTATTTCCAACACGCATAGCTGTTAGTAATTTTAGTTGTATAATATGAATACATGCTACTAAATCTTCTAAATAATTGCATCCACTTCGTTCAACAATACGTTTCTTTTCATTTTCAACAATAGCGCTATTCCACTTAGGTATTCTTGCAATTAAGTTTTGAAAAGTCATTAAATATTTATCCATTTGATTATTTTCTTGACAAAGCTTAACAGACTCATCAAAAATAGATTTAAGTCCTTCAATCATTAATGGAGTCAAAATGGTAAGTAAACGTGCTCCCCATTCATTTTTCGATTCGTGCAATGAACTAACATTAAAATCATCCATTAATACTAAATACTTTAATATTTTGTTAGTTTAAACTTATTATTTGCCATATTTGTTAGTAAAAATGTACAAAACGTTGCAAAAAATTATCTAACCCATATATCGTCTAAAAAATAGTTACATTTTTCTGGCTGAGTTTTATCGTCACAATTTTCTTCCAAAAAGTAAAAAGGGAAATCAATTTTTGCAAAATTTTTGAGTATGCATAGTTGCAAAAGTCCAAAAGGTCTTGAAAACACCCTTAAAAAACCTCAGATGTGACGATAATGCTCTCATTTTCATTTCGAGGTACGAAAAATTTGTGACGATAAAATTTTTTAAATTTTATAAAGTTGAATTTTGGAACTTTTTTCTGTTGCTAATTTAGCAACACATGTTGAAAAGTTCCGTTCCAAAAAGTTCCAAAATTTTTGCTTGTGAAAAATGTGACTATATTACGTCACGATATAGTCAATGGACAAGACATATTTCCACATCAAAGCATATATTTCAACAAAATCAACAATTTAGCAACAAAAGTTCAGTGCAAAAGGTTCCAGAAAGTTCCAAAATTTGTCACTGTGAATGCGGTAAAAACTATAAAGACAGAACTGGACTATGGCGTCACAAAAAACAATGCACCTTTATTAAAGAAACACATGATAACTTGGTTTCAGAAACAGCATTGATTAAACAAGAATTTTTGTCAATGTCAAGTAGTGAATTAGTTATACAATTATTGAAACAAAATAATGAACTACATCAACAACTTATTGAAATGTCTAAAGAAAAGTCTACTATATACAATAATATAAATAACAATAACAACAATAAGGTAAATATACATATGTATTTAAATGAACAATGCAAAGATGCACTCAATATGTCTGAATTTGTTGATTCAATTAAACTTCAAATATCTGATCTAGAAAATACAGGACGAGTTGGATTTGTAAAAGGGGTATCTCAAATATTTACACGTGAATTGAATAATATTGATGAATGTAGAAGACCAATACATTGCGCTAATTTAAGAAATGAGATTTTTTACATCAAAGAAGATAATCAATGGACAAAGGATAATGAAAATAATGAAAAATTTACATTAGCAATAAAACAAATAGCACATAAAAATTTTAAACAATTACCTTTGTGGACAGCAAAACATCCCGATTATTTAGACCCTGAATCAAAAACAAATGATATATACAATCATATGCTTTGTAATATTATTTCAGGAGGAACAACTGAAGAAAACAAATTAAATTATTCAAAAATTGTGAAAAATGTAGCAAAAAATATTGTATTACACAAACAAAATTTAATTTGCAACTAACAAAATGCAACTATAATACAAAATTAATATATTTGTATTATATAAATAATGAAACATTTAAAAACAAGACGTAATTTAAAAAAAACAAAAGTCTTGAACAATAATAAAACAAAAAAAAATGCACCAGGAATAATGTTTACAAGTTTCGAAGATAAACATAAAAATAAGTTTGATAATGTTGATACTGAAAAACAGTTAATTAAATTATTTAAAACACCATTTACACCTACCAACCATAAACCTCAAGATGATTATTATACTTATATTAATTATCAATGGTTAGAAACTACCAAAGAAAAACTAAAAAAAAAGGAAGAACAAAAATATTATGTTCAAGTGGATAGTTTCAGAGTTACTCAAGAAAAAGTGTATTGGGAACTAATGACTATTGTAAAAGATTACATTAAAAATAATGATAATAGAAAATCAATTGCAATTAAAAATGTATACGAATCTTTTTTAAATTTGGATAACAAATCTGCCGAAAAATTTGCAAAATACTATTTACATTTAACTGAACAACGCATCAAAACAGGTAATATTTATGAAATATTAGGTGGACAAAATCAAAATGAAATTATTTCATGGGGATGTCCTATTGTATGGTCAGTTTTAAAAGACGAAAAAAATACAAAAATATATAAAAGCACTATTTCAGCACCACAATTAACAATATATGATTATGAAATATATATTGAAGACACAAAGGATGACCAAAATACAGAAAAATATAAAAAAGAATTCAAAGCACAATTTTTAAAATACATTGATGCTATATTTAATGAATGCATTGGACCTAATCATAAATATAAAGCACATGATGTATGGGAATGTGAATATGATATTTTATCATCTTTAGGGTGCAATTCTATTAAAAAGGATAATGAAGATGGTTATAATGTTTTAACAAAGGAAGAAGCATTAAATAAATATGGGTTTGATTGGGCTGAAATGGCAACAAAAATTGGATACAAAAATGAAGCTGTATCAAATACATTTATTTGTAGTAGTTTAAATTACTTAAAATGCATAATGCAGCTACTTCTTAAAAACAATGCCTGGCAAACACAAAAATGGAAAACATACTTTTTATATATTATTTATAGGCAGTTAATACGTTTTCATAGTAAATGGCGTTATATACATTATGAATTTCACGAAAAATTTGTGAAAGGTCAACCTATTCCATGGCCAAAAGAATTATACCCTGTTTTTGGATTATCTTTATGTTTTAATACATTTTTAACAAATGAATATGTAAGAAAAAATAAAAATGAACAATATATTCAATATACTAAAAATATGGCTGAAGATTTGTTAACAGTTTATAAACGCATTATTCGGCGTAATAAATGGTTGTCATCTTCAACTAAAAAATATGCATTAAAAAAACTTGAAAATATTAAATTGGAAATAGGACATCCAGAACTTCTTAGAGAAGACCCAATTTTAAGTTATGATTCAAAAGAAGCTTTTCAGAATGCTATTAAAATTGCACATTGGAGAACTAGAAAATTAATACAATTAGATGGAAAATCATCTAATGTAGATATTCCTATTATTGACTGGGAAGAATTTAAAATGGTAGGAAAACAATCTTATGTTGTAAATGCATATTATACTCCAACCGAAAACTCAATTTATGTTCCATTAGCTTATTTACAAAAACCATTTATTGATTTAGAAGAACGCGGTATTGAATATAATTTAGCACATATTGGGTATACATTAGCACATGAAATGTCTCATTGTTTAGATGATATGGGCAGTAAATATGATGAAAAAGGAAATTTGCATGATTGGTGGACCAAATCTGATAAACAAAAATTTAATAGAAAGGTAAATAATGTGATTAAGCAATATGAACAATTTGCTGCGTTTGATGGTATAAAAATGGATGCTTCGTTAAGTACTGGAGAAAATTTAGCAGATATTTCTGGTTTAGCAATATGTGAAGAATATTTAAGGGATTATCAGGAATTTCATGATAATGCTGTTCCTATTAGGGCATTGTCATTTCATTTATTTTTTGTTGATATAGCAATACAAGCACGGCAAAAAATATTTGATAAAGCAATTAAGGCGCAATTAAAAACAAATCCGCATCCTATGGATAAATATAGAACTAACTGTCCTTTAGCACGTTTGAAATTGTTTAGAAGTCTTTATAATATTAAGAAGGGTGACAAAATGTATTGGGAATCTTCGGATACAATATGGTGAAATGGGTACCCGATATAAACCATTTTTAATTTTATAATTTATTTTTATATATTTAGGAAAAGAAGTGCATCACTATTAATTATTAGGGAGAAAGTATCCCGTAAAAATATTTTCTTCTAATATTATATAATGGCTTCCCGTCGTCATAGATCAAGATCTGCTTCTCGTGTCCGTACTGCTGCACGCACAATGAAGCGCGCTGCTGCTCGTGGTGCTGCTGCTGCTGCTTCTGCTGCTAAGTCTGCTTCTAAGCAAGCTGCTAAGGCCGCTTCCCGTGCTGCATCTGCTTCTCGCTCTGCTTCTGCTTCTCGTGCTGCTTCTGCTGCCAAGTCTGCTAAGAAGGCTGCTTCCAAAGCGGCTTCTGCTGCTGCCGCCGCTGGCGCTGCTGCTTCCAAGGCTGCCGCTGCTGGTCGTATGTAAATGTAAATGTAAATGTAAATAAATAAAATAATATATTTATGTAATAAACATATTATTTATTTTTTTAAAAAATTATTTAGATGGAGAAAATATAAAATTTACATATAAGTCTGAATTATATATGTCATATATTTTGTCTTTAACAATTTTATTCAATGAACTAGGACCGGATACACCAGTAAATGTAATATTAACAGGCATAGGTATCATTTTAAAAAGAGGATAAGAAGAAAAAGCAGCAGAAGCAGAAGCAGAAGCAGAAGCTTGCTTAGAAGAAAAAGCAGCAGCAGTAGCAGCAGCAGTAGCAGCATCAGTAGCAGCAGCAGCAGTAGGATTAGCAGTAGTAGCAGCAGTAGCAGCAGCAGCAGCAGCAGCATTCCGTATAGCATTACTATAAGCTTGAGAAGCAGCATTTCCCATATTCTTAAGTTCATCTTCTTTAACCCCAGCGGAAAAAGAAGAATTATTTATTCTATAATTATAGAATGCAAAGATTCTATCATATAAAGATTTAGAATCTTTAGTTATGTAATTATTAAAATATGAACTAAAATCATTACTAGAAGTAGCAGTTTTAGCAGCATCATCAGCAGTTTTAGCAGCAGCAGCAGCAGTAGTAGTAGCAGTAGCAGCAGTAGCAGCCGCAGTTTTAGCAGCAGCAATAGCAGTTTTATAATCAGCATAAGCAGCAGTTTTAGCAGCAGTAGCAGCAGTAGTTTTAGCAGTAGCAGCAGTTTTAGCCTTATCAGCAACAGTTTTAGCCTTATCAGCAGCAGTTTTAGCAGCAGTAGCAGCAGTAGCAGCAGCAGTAGCAGCAGTAGCAGCAGCATTATAAGCAGTAGTAGTAGCAGTAGCAGCAGCATTATAAGCAGTAGTTGTATTAAGATTTTTTATGAAATCTGTCAAAAATGTTAAACTAGATTCCCCAGCATCCTTATGAAAATTACCAGTATAAATAATTTTGTCTTCACTAAAATATTTACTATATTCGGTCTTAACAGCATTACTGACAATATCTTTAATGTTAGTATTTTTTAAAGAATCTATAATATAAGCTAATTTAGTAGCATCAGCAGTAGCAGCAGCAGCAGCAGCAGTTTTAGCCTTATCAGCAGCAACAAAAGTAGCATCAGCAGCAGTTTTAGCCTTATCAGCAGCAGTTTTAGCAGCATCAGCAGCAGTTTTAGCAGCATCAGCACTATAAAAAACACTGCCAAGAATGCTCTGAGTTAAAGTATCATCATTTTCAATTATTTTAATTGTACTTTGATTATTGAATGTAATATCTAGGTCCTTAGTAGGATAATGACCATAATTACTATCTATTGAATTAAATTTAGAACCTATTATACTTGATGCATTTGATGCATAACGTGAAAAACACCATAACCCTAAACTTGTAACACTTTCCGGAATAGTTAAACTTGTTAAGCTTACACATCCATCAAAACAAAACGAACCAATTGATAATACAGTTGTATCAATTGTAAATGAAGTCAAAGAATAACATCTATTAAAACAATTCTTTGGTAAAGCAGTAATTTTATTACTAAATGATATATTTAATAAATTACTACAATTTGCAAAACAACCATCACCCACTATACTTACAGAATCAGGGATGGTAAGTTCTGTTATTGATGAACAACTGTTAAATGCATTTTCTTTAATCTCTTTTAGAGATACATTATTTGAAAAAACAATGTTATTTATACTTGTACATCTTGCAAAACAATATTCATTAATAATATTTACACCAAACTTTAAATATATTAATGTCATTTTTGTACAATTGAAAAAACAATATGACCCAGGATTGCAATACAATAATACACTTGTTAAATTAGTGCAGTTACTAAACGCATTATTTCCTATAAATGTTGTATATGTTTGTATAAATTCTGCACTAGTTAGTACAGTACATCCGCTAAATGCATAATTTCTTATTTCTTCTACACATGGAATAGTATTAGGAGCAGTTAATATATTTAAAAGTTTAGTACATCCCATAAATGCATATTTTCCAATATAATTAATAATTGAATAGGTTAAATTATTACTTGTTGTAGTAGATGCTTTATTGAATTTAACACTAGTTAAATTTGTACAGTCTAAAAATAAACCTTTTTCAGCATAAGCAACTGGTAAGGTAAAATTAGATAATGAAGTACAACCAGAAAATGCAAATTCGTCAATATGTTTCACCGCGTCGGGAATACTGATGGAAGTTAGACTACTGCATAATGAAAAAGCCCCTCGAGGTATTATTTTTATGGTTGTGCTACTAATTAGTAAACTAGTTAAATTTACACAATTACTGAAACAATATCTTCCTATAAAATTAATAGTACTTGGAATTGTAAAATTTCTTAAACTACTACAATTATTAAAACAACCATTATCATAATAGCTTATAATATTACCTGAATAATCTATATTAACCAGGTTAATGCATCCATTAAAATAATCAGAATACAAATAACTAATGTTTGTTGGTATTTTAATTTTTTCTAGTTTTTTACAGTTCAAAAATCCAATAAACTTATTTTTTAAATCACCATTAAAATATATATATTTTAAATTAGTACAGTTAGAAAAAAAAGTTGTGTTAATATTTCTAACAGAAGTACCTATAACTATATAGATTAAATTTTCTTGACTATTAACAATGCTATTAAATTTTAAATATGTTTTTCCATCAGTTATATTATTATTATCACTTGACAAATTTACCGAACTACTTGCATTATATAAAGACGTAAAATCATCAATTGTATCAATTGATGATATAACTCTAGTAGAAGTAGACTTAAATTTATTCATCATGCCCAATACAGAATTATCCTTATATTGAATTTTAAACTCATCAAAATCAAAAAATTTTGAATTATTTTCATTTACATATTTATATGCTAAACAAAATGGGTCATTAGAATTATAATTTTGTGTAATCAAATATTTCATGGATTCATTTAAATAATAATATCCAATTGTACAATTAAAAGTAATATTAACATTTCTATTAATATTTTTGAATACATTATCTCCACAATAAACAATATTTTTTTGTTTTTGAATTGATATTTCTTGTAAATTAATACAATCTTCAAAACATTTAGAATTTATATGTGTAATAGATAATGGTAATTTAATATGCGTTAAACTTTTACAGCCTTTAAAACATGATTCTCCTAAAATTTTTACTCCTCTTGCAATCATAACTTCATTTAAATTATTACACATATCGAAACAATTTGAACCTATATGAGATACAGAACCATTTATAAATATAGTTGTCATATTAATACACCCTGTAAAACAATAATCTTCTAATATTTTAACACTTGAACCAATTATAACTTTTTCTATATTTTCTTGATTATTATCCAGCAATGATGAAGAAAAAATGGTTATGTCTTTTAGAATAATTGGTTCATTAGAATTAATAACATATAATACTGAATCCATATTATATAATAATATAATTATTTTATATTATAGTAAGGGCGTCTAAATCACCATTATATATGTTAATTTAATTTATCAAACTAGCCTCTCTTACATAACCAATTCTTCTGCTTTTTAGTTTTCTGCAAAATTTTCTTTTAGTTCCTTTTGTTCTTTTGCAACCAAATTTTCGGGTACATTCCGAAACTTTGCGTCCACGACATTGAGAACGCTTAACATGACTACGGTAAATTTGCTTTCTAGTATTAGCTCTTTTCATTATATATATATAATATAAAAATATTTTATTCTATATTTTATTTGTTAGTTTATCATTAATGTTTCTTCTTTATTATTGTTATTTACATTGTTATTTACATTGTTATTTACATTGTTATTTACATTGTTATTTACATTGTTATTTACATTGTTATTTGTTACAACTTCTAGTTTAACTGGTTTTTCAATATTAGGTTCACTTAATATGGATTCTTTCATTTTTTCTAAATTTTGTATTTGTTTTTGTGCTGTATCTAGAATTTTTTGTTCTACAATTGTTTCATATATTTTAAGACCAGTTATATAATCATTTTCACATGATAAATATAATTGTATTATTAGTCCACGTGTTTTTACAATTAAATCTTGCAACCCTTTTTCTGTTAATGTTGGATTTATACGTATTTGTTTTTTGTTAGTTTGTGGGTCAATTGTATATACAAAAATAGCATTAATAATTTTTAACAATTCTTGTTGTCCTAAATTTGTCTTTTTTATCATTTCTTTAATATTATTTGCATAATCTGCAAATAATTTTTCAGATAAATTGCCCTTTACTTTGCGTTCAAACATTGGTTCTGAACCTTGACATTTAGGCATTTTATTATATTCTCTTAGCTTAATGTTATCAAAGCTTTGTATATAATCTGGCATATCTTTATTACCAGTAAATACTTGATAAAATAATTTTAAATCTTTTAAAAAATCTTGTTTTGATTTTTCAGACATGCCTTTAAATTGTCCTGTTTCAAAATCATAGTTATCATCATAATACAATTCTTTTAATTCTGGAATTCCTGGTTCATCTTCCAACGTTTTTGATTCTCCTACATCATTTAAATTGCTTTGACAAAATTTAGGTCCAATTTCAATAGAATTTTGATTTTGATTTTGATTTTGATTTTGATTTTGATTTTGATTATTTTTGCCCTTTAATATGTTAATTCTGTTATCACATATATTCATTTTATAAATACTTCTTGGTGCATTTACAGGTATATTTCCTTTTTCAAATAAATTTGCCTTCATTGTATTTCCTTCTGCATCCTTATAAACATAAATAGGATTAATGGTCATTACTATGGCTGCAAATAAATGTGCAATTTTAATATAAAATTTAGCAATAGACAAACAAATTCTTTTTTTCTTAATTGAGTTTTGTATATCAAGTTTTGTTAGTTCATCTTTATCAAAAAAGACTACATTATCTTTAGATGTTTCATTTATTTCTTGTCCGTCTTTAATTCTTTGAGCTAAATAAGTAATTTCTAAATCAGTGAAATATCTTTGAATAATATCGGATGTTAAAATAACAAGTTTATCACAATATGTTTTATCATAAAGTTTTCTTAAGCTTTTAAAATCTAATGTCAAAATATATTGTGTAGCAATATAATCTAACACTTGTCCTAATGGTTTTGGTTTTAACACATTTGGATTATTTTCTTGATTATTTGGTTGATTTGACGATGTTTGGTTACCCATATAATACTAACTTATAAAAAATGTTGTGTAAAAATGCAATTCCAATTAGTCAAAGTTTTCTAAAGGATTTATAAATGTGATTTTGAACGCACTTGTATGTATTATATTATATTGAAATAAAATTGAATTAAAAATATATAATCTAAATGAAAGAAAATAATGATAATGAACAAAGAATATAGCAAAAAGAAAAAAGATAATAATATTGACAAAGTAAAATTATGGAATATATTTGATACTGAAATAGTAAATCCTGAAAAACAAAAAGAACCTTTAGAATGTTTATACAGAACTATTTCGGATCGAGAATTTTGTGAAAGATGTGAAAGTATTTTACGATTTTCCGATGAAGGGTTTCTTACATGTACTAACAACAAGTGCGGCATTATTTACAAAGATCGTCTTGATAGTTCAGCAGAATGGAGATATTATGGCGCCGATGATAATCAAAATTCTGACCCAACACGTTGTGGAATGCCTATTAATCCATTTTTAGAAGAATCATCTTTCGGATGCAAAATACTTTGCATTGGTAAATCCAGTTATGAAATGAGGAAAGTAAGACGATACACGGAGTGGCAATCAATGCCATACAAAGAAAAATCTCAATATAATGAATTTCAAGATATTACAATTTGTGCTCAGAATGCTGGCATGTCAAAGAAAATTATTGATAACGCAATCATGTATCATAAAAAAATATCTGAAAATGATGCAACATTTAGAGGTGACAATAAAGACGGTTTAATTGCGGGTTCTGTGTATTTGTCGTGTCGTTCAAATGGTTGTCCAAGAACAGCTAAAGAAATAGCAACCATCTTTCATCTAGATATTACAAGTGCTACACAAGGATGTAAAAGAGCACAAAGCATATTAAATAATCAAGAATCAGAATTGGCAAATAATGATAAGAGTTCATTTTGTAAAACAAAGCCAGAAGCATTTATAGAAAGATATTGTACAAAGTTGAATATCAACAATGAACTAACAAAATTGTGTCAATTTATTGCAGTAAAAATAGAAAAAAATGATATGATGCCTGAAAACACACCTAATTCAATAGCTGCTGGCATAGTGTATTTTATTGCACAACTTTGTAAAATAAATATTAGTAAAAAGGAAGTTAAAACTATCAGTGAAATTTCAGAAGTAACTATTAACAAATGTTATAAAAAATTAGAAAAAATGACAGAAGAATTAGTACCAGCTATTATATTAAAAAAATATGGGCAAAATGTATAGTTTGTATTTTGGAATTTAGCGTAGAATTTAATATATAATTAAGTAATTATATATTATGCCATTTATACCAAAAATAGTATTTATTGTTCCCTATAGAAATCGTCCACAACATAAATTCTTTTTTTCCAATTATGTAAAAACGGTTATGGAAGACATTACTGATTATGAAATTTATTTTTCCCATCAATGTGATGTTAGAACTTTTAATAGAGGAGCAACCAAAAATATTGGGTTTTTAGCGGTTAAAAATAAATATCCGAATCATTATAAAAACATTACATTTGTATTTAATGATATTGATACGATTCCTTTTTCAAACATTTTTAATTACGAAACTACTTCTGGTACTGTAAAACATTTTTATGGTTTTAAATACGCATTAGGCGGAATTGTGGCTTTAAAAGGCGCTGATTTTGAAGCTACAAATGGTTACCCTAATTTTTGGGGATGGGGTATGGAAGATAATGTATTGCAAAAACGTTGTGAACAAATTGGATTAACTATTGATAGAACTCAATTTTATCCAATTGGAAGCCCTGAAATACTTCATTTATTCGATGGTGTATCCCGTATTATAAACAGCAAGGACCCTTGGAGGGCTACAAATGATAATGGAATTGATGGTTTAAAAACAATCAATAAATTGAGTTATACAATTGATAAAGAATCTAGCAATCATTTAGATAACATATATACTCTGGAATCATCTAATATTTTTATCATAAATATATCAACATTTATGACAGGTATTAGATTTGAGCATGATAATTATCATAAATATGATTTACGAGAACCACCCAGAAAAATAATACATCCTGATAAGATTAGAACTAACAAAATAGACAGTATTACGGATGATTGGACAAATATTCCATATTATCCGTCTGCTGAAAAAAAACAGGAATTAATTAATCAATACGGAATAGAAAAAACAGATGAAATAATAGAATATAATTTAGACCATTCTAATAATCCTATGGTACCAAGTTTGCCACCATATTTGCAACAACAACAACAATACCAACAACAACAACAACAACACCAACACCAACAACAACAACAATACCAACAACAATACCAACAACAACAACAACACCAACAACAACCTAATATGCATCAAGATTATTTAGAACAAATAAAATTATATAATGAGTCTTTAAGGGTTAAAAATTCAAATCAAAGAATTATACCAACCAATGTAAACAAATATTCTAGAGAATATGCTAGCATTATTGCTGCCCGACCACGTGCAACAGCATCGGTCAATATTCGTATGGGAGGAGTATATTAAAAACAAACCAAAATAAAATAAAAATATAGTCGTTATCGTTAAATCATAATAATTATAATATGTATTAAATAATATATTTATTATGCCAATAAATAAAATAGAAGATATAACCAACATATTTTATATAAATTTAGAACATCGGGTTGACAGAAAAATGCATGTAGAAAATGAATTAACTAAAATAGGATTATATAACTTTCAACGTTTTAATGCAATTAAAATGAATGATGGGGCTATTGGTTGTAGCATGAGTCATTTTAAAGTTCTGCAAAATGCATTAATTAATAATAGTGACCATATTTTAATTGTTGAAGATGATATTTCCTTTTTAGATGCAGAATTATTTAAAACACAATTAAATAAGTTTTTTCAGTCAAATTTGAAATGGGATGTAATATTATTTGCAGGAAATAATATGCCGCCTTATCAATATGTAAACGACTGTTGTGTTAAAGTATCAAGATGTCAGACTACAACTGGTTACTTAGTAAATGGGCATTATATTAAAATTTTATTAAATAATATAAAAACAGGTTTAACACATTTATTGAGTAAACCAAATCAACGAACAACATTTGCAATCGACAAGTTTTGGTTTGTTTTGCAGCAAAATGGAAATTGGTATTTAATAACTCCATTAACTGTTATACAACGTGAAGACTATAGTGATATAGAAAAAAAAAGAACGCAATATAGAAATTCAATGTTAGATTTAGATAAAAAACAATTATTTGATGCAATTAGATTACACAAAATAAGAGAACTAACTAACAACAAAAGATAATATAATGCTGTAAAATATGTTATTTAAAATATAAATAATATTATAAAATGTTTAATTTTTCTATGTCAAAAACCCAAATAAAACCAATAAAACCAATAAATATGCTTACAATAGTTACATGTTGGTATGTAGTAAAATCAAAATACTCTCACGAAAAATATGTTAGTTGGATAAACAATTTGTTGTCAATTGTAAACAATTTTAATTTAGTTATTTATACTGATTTAAATTCATATAAATATATTTATCATTTTACAACATTATCCAATAATCCAAATATTATGGTGGTTTTTAGACAATTTCATCAATTTTATACATATAAATATAGGGACCAATGGATAAATAATCATAACAAAAGTATAATGCAATTACATAAAATTACTGACTGGAAATTAAATATGATTTGGAACGAAAAAATATTTTTTGTTCAAGATGCATATCATAAAAATTATTTTAATGCACCCTTATATGCTTGGTGTGATATAGGATATTTTCGTAATAATATTGATGACCTAAATACCCAATTTTTGTATAATTGTAATTGGCCCAACAATCAAAAACTAAAAGAAGAACCATTTACAATTCCAGTAATACATTATGGATGTGTTCAAAATGATAATAATGAATTTTTAAAAATATCCACAATCATTAAAAAACATTATCAAACAAAAAAAACAGAAAAACCAAATTCAGACCCTAATCCAAATTATGATTGTGTATGTTTTGCAGGTGGATTTTTTTTATTACAAAAACAATTAATTGATTACTATGCAAAAATATATGTAGATAAACTAGAATATTATTTTGCTAATAATTATTTTATTAAAGATGACCAAACTATTGTTAATGATTTGATATTTACAAATCATAATTTATTTTATATACATAATGAAAATACAAATTATAATAATTGGTTTATGTTTCAGAGATTACTATGTTAGTTAGTTTAGATAACAATAGTATTATAAATTTAATTTTAATTCGTCTGATATTGATGTACTATTTGATAGTAAAATATGTCCAGCAAGTAACAACCCTTGCATAGCAAGGCTAGGTATATTGTTTCCTAAATCCATATCACTTGATTTGCCTTTATTATAGATATTAATAGCCTTATTTATAGCCTCAATAATGTCAGGGGTAGATGTAGATGCAGCCTTAACAATATCATTTACAAAGGTATCTATTATTGGATAGTATGCTATTGAATTTGTGTGAACATTTGTTATAACGGTTGTCTTGTCAGCATTTGCATTGGATGAAGCTTCAGACGCATAGTTTGAAGCAGCATCAGCTGCTAACTTTGCATTATCTAAAGCTTTTTTGGCACTTTCAACGGCAGCATCAGCATCTTTAAATGATTGAGGTATATATTTCTCTGCAATAAACTTTCTAACTGCATCAGCGCCAGCAGCTTTAGCATCAGCTTCAGATGCATTTGGTGTTACTTGTTTAAAATCAGATATAGTTTTTTTATAAATAACCAAAGCAGGATTAGTGACTTCATTTTCAATATTTTTTGTAAAACTTGTAGAAATGCCATTCCCTTTGTTAACAATAGAAGTAGAATTATCAGCATTTTTATTAATTTCAGAAAGTTTATTTGAAAGTTCTTTAACAATATCACTTTGTTCAGATATAGTAGCACTATTTGATACAATATTAAAAATGGCATTTGCAGAACTAACAATATTTTCTGATTTAGCAATAGTCTCATCTAAAGATTTAGTGATATCCAAAAAAGATTCAGAAATCTTTTTATCAACTGAATTAACATAACCTTCAATATCATTAACAGATACAGCTGTTTTTAATGCAAGAGAATACCCATCATCTATTAAAGAGTTTGTTTGTTTAGCTATATCCTCTAATCCAATTAAATTCATGAAGTTTAATGTTGTGATAATGGTATCTACACTAAAATTTTGAGAAATACTATTAGCATTATTTACAATAGCGTTTAATGCTTTATATTTAGCAGCATCAGCATTAGCCTTATTAACCGCAATTGAAACTTTATTAGATTCACTAAGTAATTTCTTTGCAGCATCTAATGCTGTATCCAACTTATCTTTTGCATTTGCATCACCACTAGCAGCAGCGTCTACTGCAGCTTTAGATACTTCTATTGTATATTTTCTAACTTTTTCAAGTTCATTAGTCATTGTTTTCACAATATTAGCAGAAATTTCTGCTTCTGTATTGGCATTAGAAGCAAGTGACTTGTTAGTTTGAAGAACAGATTTAATTTCGGCTAGTTTAATATTATCATCGTATACATTTACTAATACAGAAGCAAGTTCATTGTTTTTGCTATCAGTTGATTCTTTTAGAGCATCCTTAATAGTCTTAGAAGCAGTTTTACATGCTTCATATGCTTTATTTGCTTCGTTAACTGTATCATTAGCTGCTTTTGCAACTTTAGTAGCATCAATAGCGTTGTTAACTTCTATAATCCAAGCATCGATTAAATCTTTTACATTTGTTAAATTAGAATAATAAAAAAGTTGAGCATCAAAAGGGGTTTTAGGATTAACATCAGAAGTTTCTTCTTCATTATCATTTACATTGGCATTTTGTACGTTAACATATGTACTGTTTGAGATTTCAGATGCAAACTTAGATGCTTTTAAACTAATATCTAATATTAATTGGAACATTTTAGGGGTTTTTATTGTAATACCGGTAATAACTCCATCTTTTTTAGTATAATCATCGGATTCAGAACCACCAACTTTGTCATAAAAATTGATTCCAACAGCTTCAGAAGCTAAAGCTAAAATAATAAGAGTTACAGGCATTTTATTATTTTCATAAGTAATTTCTTTTATTACTAGTTCTGATAATAATATCATGTTATCAAATATTTGATTTATGTAAAATATTGTTCCACTATTCATTATAAATGTATAATCTATAAATTCTAAAATATTTAACAAAGTTAATAATACTACCAATAAAAATAGCAGCATGTCGTCGTCTGTTACAATAGAATTAATAATTTTACTGGATATAATATCGTAATTTTGGGTAGCTTTATCTAAAGCACTGTTTAACTTTTGTTTCTTGGTTTCATCAGTTAAAGTTTTAGAATATGAACTTAAGTCTTTAATTATACTGTTTAACTGTAAAAATATTACTCTGTAAGCAGATAAAACAGTAGGAAGGTTATTAGGTTTTAAATCAGCAATATTACCTGTTTTTTCTGAATTTATAGCTAATATATTTTTGTCTAAATGTTCTTTAATTTTAGACTCAATTTGTTGAGTTAAAAAATCATCAATAGAACTCGAAAGTTTACTTAACATTTTCTTAATTAAACTCATTATATATAATGAGTTTAATATATTTTTTTCAAAAAATAAAATTTTATTTTTTTATTTTTTTATTTTTTATTGGTTATTACTTATTTTAGTCCAATGAAACGGAAATAAGTTAGTTGTGTTATGTGTAACATCTTTACCAAACCATACATCAGGATAACAAACTATGTTTGAATTATTTTCATTTAAATATGCTCCCCACCAGCTAAATGTACTATTTGCTATTATATTATATTTACACATGCTTATCAATAACATTTGTTCCCAATCTGACAAGTCACAGATTGTATCTATATCTATAATACATTTAAAATTAAGTTTGTAATCACTTAACTGTGTTTTTAAATATGTTATAACTTTATTTGCTAAATATATATCTTCTTTTTCACAAAAGTATAATACAGTCAAACTTTGAATATTATTAGATGAGCAATTCATTATATAATTTAATGCATTTTCATAATATGTTTTACTTAAAATTGGATGTATATGTTGTAACTTCAAATAATCACCAAATCTAAAATGAAGTGCTATTGTATTATCAAAATCAATATTGTTATTATTGTTATTGGTTTCATCTATTTTTGTTTCATCAATTGTTAATCTCTTTATTTTATGTATTAGCTCCAACTTTCTTTTATCTAAACCAATTAGTTTACATATTTGTTTTTTATATTTATGAAAATACAAATAGCTTTGAAAATACCCAATTAATAAATCGTGAACATTTTCACCAGGAACTAACTCATATGTTTCATAATTAAATTCAAATTTGCTTTCTCTGTGCGCAACAAAACTGTGCATGTTAAACATCGTTTTTTCTTTTAAAAATACTTTTAAATTTGCCAAAAAAGTATTCCAATATGTATAACGAATTGTTGAACCATTTTCTCCATTTCCTATCTGAAATTCATTAAAAAAGAAAAACGGTGTTGAATTTTTTAGTGATAATGATATAACAGTAAATATTTGAAATAATTGATTTCCTAACCCACCCATTAACTTACATGTAATCATTTAGATAATTAATTTAATATATTTAAATGATTATAACTTATTATACATATGTAGATTATTTATATCCTTTTATTTTTTTTATATCATCTATAGGCATTAATGCTGCATCCAAATTAGAATCTATTTTTACTAATTTACTAGTTGTTTTTGTAATAGTAGGTGTAATAGTAGGTGTAATAGTAGGTGTAATAGTAGGTGTAATAGTAGGTGTAATAGTAGGTGTAATAGGTTTATTATAAATAGTTGTTGTATTTACTTTAAAATCATAAATGTCAATGACTTTTTGAACAATATCACTGCGTTCTATATCTTGCGAATCAAATTCAATAATTTTTACACTATTTTCTCTATTTTCATAAAAACAATTATATTTTTCAAATAATCGAACTTTTTCAATAAAATCATATAACCCATTATTTTTATATAAATCACTTTGCATAAGGTCACCAGTAATAACCATCTTTGTTTTAATGCCAATTCTGGTAGTTAACATTTTCATTTGATTTGGAGAGCTATTTTGCATTTCATCTGCAATTATAAATGAATTTTTAAATGTTCTACCTCTCATGAATGCTAAAGGACAAATTTCAATAATATTTCTATTTAGCAAAGAATCTAAATCAGTCTTAGAATAATATTCTAAAAATATATCAAAAATTGGTTTTGTCCATGGGTCCATTTTTTTAATAATATTACCAGGCAAAAATCCAATTTCTTCATCAACTGATACCGCAGGTCTTGTAATAATAATTTTATTTATAGAATCTGACTTTAATAATTCAATAGCTTTTAAACAAGCAAAAATAGTTTTGCCTGTTCCAGCGGGTCCAATTGCAACTATTAGTTTCTGTATATCATTGTTTAAATGTGTTACATATATTTCTTGATTTTTATTTTTTGGCTTATAATTAATAGTATTATGTGTTAATTTATCTTTTTTCATAAATAATATTGTATTTTGTTGTCTTTGTTTTAGTGTATTAAAATTATGAAAACTAGAACAAATATCTAAGTTATAAAACATAAAAAACAATATTATGAAAAAACAATTTTGAATCATATAATATCTAATAAATAAATATATTTAATACATTTATATATAAAATAATATATGAGCTATAAATCAAAAGTATCTTTTATAGAAAGAAAAATTGAAGTAACAAATATATTACAAAAATATCCAGACCGAATACCTATTATATGTGAAAAAAATCAGAAATCAAAGTCCACTCCAGAAATAGATAAAAATAAATATTTAGTTCCAAATGATTTAATAGTTGGACAATTTATGTATGTTATAAGAAAAAGACTACATATTGGACATGAAAAGGCAATATTTTTATTTATTAATGGTTATATACCACCTAGTGCGTGTTATATGCGTGATATATATAACAATTACAAAGACGACGATGGATATTTATATATTACTTATTCTTGTGAAAATACCTTTGGATTAGATTTTTGATTTGGTTTTTGATTTATTTTGAAAAAAAATAATTATTAAAAATCTTCAGTAAATTCAAACGCGGATTCTTGTCCGCTTTTGGTGGCTAATGCATATTCTGATACAGTGCGTTCAAAAAAGTTTGTTTTTGATTCAACGCTAATTAATTCCATCCAGTCAAATGGATTACCAACTCCATAAATCTTATTATATCCCAATTGCAAGCATAATCTATCCGCTACAAATTGAATATATTGTGTCATCATTTGGCTATTCATTCCAATAAGTCTGCATGGCAATGCATCACAAATAAATTCCGTTTCAATAGCAACTGCTTCTCTGATTAATTCATTAAAACGTTCTAATTGCATTTTATTTTGTAGTTTATCATAAAGCAATACTGCAAATTCACAATGAAGTGCTTCATCACGTGATATAAGTTCATTTGAAAACGTTAATCCAGTCATTAGACCGCGTTTCTTTAGCCAAAATATGCTGCAAAATGAACCGCTAAAAAAAATTCCTTCAATGCACGCAAATGCAATTAGCCTTGTTTCAAATCCGCTGTTTTTATCGTTTATCCATTTTTGTGCCCAATCGGACTTCTTTTTAATACAAGGATAGCACTGTATAGCATTAAAATACTTATGTTTGTCTTCTTTGTCTTTAATATACGTGTCAATTAATAAACTATATGTATGGCTATGTATATTTTCCATGGCTATTTGAAATCCGTAGAATGCCCTTGCTTCTGATATTTGTATTTCATTCATAAATCGTGCCGCTAGATTTTCTAATACAATTCCATCTGATGCCGCAAAAAACGCCAAAATCATTGAAATAAAATATTTCTCGTCACAATTTAATTTCTCCCAATCAGTAGAATCCTTACTTAAATCAATCTCCTCTGGACGCCAAAAACAATCGACTTGTTTTAAGTACATTTTCCAAATATCATCGTGTACAATTGGAAACATAACAAAGCGGTTATCGTCAGGAGTTAATAATGGTTCAGAAACAGTCTTAGTCATTCTAAATAATATAGAGATAAAATTTTAAGTATTAATCGTTTATTATAATAAAAATTATATTAATTACTTATATAAAATGGAGTTAGCACAACGAGATATAAACATGCTTGAAATAGAGGAAGTAATAAAAGAAAAAAGGAATTTGTTAGTTAGAAAGAAAAAAGATTTAGACAAAAAGGTAAAATTAAATGACTACTTAGTAAATGTAAGAGATGACTATGATAATTATTATAATTATATTTTGAAGGAAAAGCAGCAACAATATAATTCGATGTTATTATTACGTGATTATTTATCTGATATAATGTCTACAGATAAGTTGGTTAATGACCAATTAAGAGCAGCAAAACATGACCAAAAAGATATTGTTTCAGAAATAGATAAATTAAAAAAGGAGTTAGATGAGTTGATTGCTTGAATGTTTAAGCAATGTAAAATATTATATAACAATAATATATAATATATAATGAGTCAACCACAACCACAACCACAACCCCCAAATCAAAATATATTTGAAGGTCCGTTTGCAGCATTTGGTCAAACTATTACAGGACTTAAAGATAAGATTTCTCAAATACAAGCTCAGCGCGTTATAAACAAGGACGCAATTAAAACAAAATTAGGTGAATTGGGAAGAAACATAGATGAGCTAGTAAATCAAACAAACCGTAAATTAGCACCATTAGCTGCTAGAAATGCTGAATTGAATCAGCAAGTGCAATCACAACAGCAACAATTGCAACAACTTCAGCAACAATTGCAACAACTTCAGCAACAAACACAAGGTTTGCAACAGCAAAACCAGCAACTAACACAAGAGAGGCAACAATTGCAGCAAGATTTAGAACAAGCACGGCAACAATTGCAACAAGTTCCAGGATTGCAGCAGCAAATCCAAGAATTAAATGGTTCTATACAGCAAAAAGACGAGCAAATTGCGCAAATAAACCAGGACATGAATAATATAACTGACAAAATAGCTCAAGTTAATAATGCATTATTATCTGAAATAGAAAAGTTGAATGATTTAATAGGAAATAGAAGCAATGAAGAAATATTTAATATTATTTCAGAGTTGCAAGCAAAGCTAACTAACATAATTGGTATATTTAATAATACTGCTGTTGGTGGTTCTAGAAGCAAAAATAACAGTAAGAAACCCACTAAGAAACACACTAAGAAAAATAATAATAAACAAAAAGGTGGATATGTGTATAAAACAAGCAAAGATTTGGAAAGTTCTAGTGCTGTAATATCTTCATCTTCTGGTAAAAGTAGAAGGACTAGAAGAAGAAGGGGAACAAACAGTAGAAGTTCTTCAACAAAAAATGATTCCAATGATTCTAGTTCAAAAATGTCTGATTCTTTTTTTGTCAAAAGAAAGAGAACTAACAAATAGGAAAAATACTTAAAAACAATTTAATATAATGTAGTATATGTATAGTACGCTAATATTGCAATTATGTTTAATATATGTTTTTCAGAATTGCACTAATAAAACATATTCAAATGTTAATTTTACTAACATATATAATTCAAAACAAATATTTAATTGTGCAAACTCAGAACAAGTTAGAGCAATGAGTCGTCGTAAATACTATAAAAAGGTGAAAGACCAAAGTATTTTAGAAAATATGCATAATATGCAACTTGTAAAGCATTATGTTAATCAATTTGAAAATATGCATATGGGTAATCAGAATACATCAGTAACCCTAATAAATAAATTAGACAATTCTAATAATAAAAATATAAGTGCTACAAATATAAGTGCTACAAATATAAGTGCTACAAATATAAGTGCTACAAATAATAATACTATTTTTATAGAAGGTTATGAAGTACTAACTAACAAAATAGAAATAGAACAAGACACAGAAACAAATGCAAATATTTTATATATAGATACATTTAATGTATTTGTTATAATTTTATATATAATATTTATTGACTAAAATAATTATTGACAAAAAATAATTATTGACAAAAAATAATTATTGACTAAAAATTAGTAAATTTATTTTATACTAATAGTATATAATGAATTTATCTAGAGAAGCATCTAAACTATTAACTAACAAATATTTTTTGTATTTTATTGTTTTTCTATGTGCTACAAATTTGGTTGGATATTTAGCAACTAATAAATATAATGCTATTGTATTTTTTGTGTTAATAGCTTTATTGACATATCAATTTAGTAAAAACATGGCTGTTATTTTGTTAGTTGCATTGCTTTCAACCGGTTTTTTAATGTCAGGTAAATTAATTCGTGAAGGAATGGAATCTGGTTCAAATATGAAGAATGCAGTTGAAAAGGCTGGAGACATTGACCCCCAAATTAAGGCAGCAACTCAAGCACTTAATGAAACAAATGATGTAGAAAAGGCAAAAGAAAGACTTAGTAGACCAGATACATTAAGTAATAGTGAAGGTCCAACAAAACCTAAAGATCCTAATAATCCTGATTTAAATACATCTGATGAATCAGGTCCTGAAGGTTTTAGTTTGGAGAAAGGTTCAAAAACAAAGGGTAAATCATCTAGTTCTGCACCACGTTTAGATTATGCTGCTACATTAGAAGAATCTTATAAAAATTTGGACAATATTTTAGGAGGTGATTCTATACAAAAGTTGACATCGGATACTCAAAAGCTTATGGCTCAACAGCAGTCATTGTTTAATACAATGAATAAAATGGTTCCAGTTTTAGAAGGTGCTCAAAATATGTTGAAAGGTTTTGATATGAATAGTTTGTCTAAATCTCTTCAACAAGTTGGTAATTTAGGAGATATTAAGTTGCCACAATTAAATAAATAAGCAAATGAATAAATAAATATGAAGTTGCGTTAAGTAACTAACTAACAAATCAATTATGTATAAATATTACAATATTATAATTTATTCTTCTATAATATAGTAATGAAAAAGTGTCCACCAGGAGTATTTTGTATTCAAAATTTAACAATAAGTTTTTTAATAATAATAGTTTTGTTAGTTGGTTTTATAGTTTATTCGAATTTAAAACAAAAAAATGCTTATACTCGTAATGAAAATATAGATATAAATATAAATCAAAAACCATCAAACAATCAAGTATTAGGTTGGTTGCCATCGTATCCTTATAACAATTTATATAACTCCTTTATGTCTATCCCTGGTAACAATGTATTACAAGATGCATATATTCCTCCATTAAGTGATGAACGTTATTTTGTGTCTGCTCCAATGGTTCCTATAAATGTATCAACTAACATAGGTGCAGTTCCGCCAGATACAAGTTATAGACAAGTAGGTATTATGACACCATTAAGTGGTGATTCTAAAGATAATATTTTGCCGTTAATGGGTCGTCCCTTATTTACAAATAGGGATAAATGGCAATATTATGCTATATCGAATCAGCATAACAATGTCAAATTGCCAATATCATTTCAAGGTAAAAGTGCGTTAAGTGATTATGGTGTGAATCAAATATTTAGCGGTGACACTGTTTATGTAGAAGGATATAATGAACCGTTTACAGTAACAGTATATGAAAATGATACAATTCGATATTTGCCGTTTGTATAACGGCCGTCATTTGGAGGATAATAAAGTATGGCCCTGGTTAGAACCAATGTTTCAACGTTTTATTTTTTAAATTAAACATTTTTTTATCTTTTGCAGTGTTAGTATGATTCAATAATTTAATATCTTTCTTAAATCTTCTTCTAGTTTGTTTATCTGATTTTGGTTTATCTAATTGTTTTAATAATCTAAATTTTGTTAGTTTCATTATTAGTTAGATAAGATTTTTTTATTTAGAAAAATCTTCATACAACTTTAATTATATTATTAAAGTTGTATTATTAAAGTTGTATGCTCTAAATATAATATATTATTTATATAAATGAGTTGTCCAACTGCCACAGCACCTATAAATATTAGTTTAGCTAATGTATCAGGAAAATGTGATTTAAAATGTGATTATAAATTTAATTATACAACTAGTTCATGTAGCGCAACTAACAGGGACAATTATATTTCATTATCTTATGATAATCAAACAAGCAGCCCTGTTTTATATAATTCAGTGGGTTATAATGTTCAAGAATTGAGAATATATACACCTTCTTTACACTCATATTCTGGTACAAAAACTGATGCTGAACTTATAATTATTCATAATTCACCTAGCGGTTTAAAACCTTTGTTAGTTTGTATTCCTATTAGAACATCTAATGCAACCAGTATTAGCTCTAATCTATTTACAACAATTATAAATATAATGTCTGCTAATGCGCCTTCAGATGGTGAAACAACTTCTGTAAATTTTGATAATTATAATTTAAATAATTTAGTTCCTAAAAAACCCTTTTTTTCTTATACAGCAACAGAACCGTACCAACCATGTTCTGGTTCAGTGGATTATATTGTCTTTGGACCAGCAATATCAAGCTTAGATATTAATTCAGACACACTTCAAACAATGAAAAAAATAATTAAAGCAAATGAATATGATGTAAAAAAAGGACCCTTACTATTTTATAACGGTAAAGGTCCAGGCCAAGGAGGGGCTGGTGGGGATGATATATACATTGATTGTCAGCCAGTTGGAACATCTGATGAAACAGAAATAGTTATTACAGATAATGGTTCATCTTATGATTATACAATATACGATGTTTGGAATAGCCCTTTTTTTCAGTTAATTATAGCACTAATAGTTTTTTCATTATTGTTTTATTTGTTGAGTGTAATATTTTCTGCATTGAGAAGCCAAAAAGGAGGTGTAATAAATCAAGGATTATCTCTATCTACAAATAATATAATATAAGTTTATTATATATTGTATGGGTGATTTATCAATATTTAGTAGCAAGGTTTTAGAAAAAGGACTAAATTATTATATAGTTCCAGTAAATTATCCTTTATTTAAGGCAAACAAAGTGTTAGATAGAGGTTCCATTGTTAGTTTAAAACCAAATAGACCCTATTTTTTTGGTTTAAAGAATTCTGACCCAGAATATATTGATGATTATGAAAGGGAATATGGTGTAATATTTGAATTTATAACTACAAGAATCTATAAATTGGTTGCTTTAGATGACAAAGTAAGTCAAACTACATTGTATAATTCTGCTCCTGAAGATATTAAAATGATATTGGAATCTAATTATGGATTAAATACAGGAATAAGAAATTCTGTATCAGAACCTGACCGTATAATTTCAGACTACATTTGTTCATTAGGTTATGATGGTTATGCTATAAATTATATGAAAACAGATAATATAGGAGGTACTTTTCATCCTGAACTCATGATTTGTAATGCAGATGGTGTTCAATATGTAGGTAAAGTGACGCCAGATAGTCGTGTTGACAGTATTATAGAAAGAGGTAAAATAGAGAAGCTTTCTTCACAATTGAAACAATCAAGAAAGAAGAAGCCAGAATCATTATCATCACCTCCAAAAATGCGTCGACTAACTTTTGGTCAAACAAATAACAATAACAATAACAATAACAATAACAATAACAATAACAATAACAATAATAATAATCCAAATATAACACCACCGCGAAATCAAGGTCAAAATATAAATGCTAATGGTATAAATCGTTTAGCATTTTCAGATAATGAAGATGATGATGAAGCATTTGAAATTAAAGGTAAAATAAATTTTGATGAGTTTGGTGGAAGTAAAAGAAAATCTAAACTAACAAAAAAGAGAAAATCAAAGAAATCAAATAAATCAAAGAAAAGAACTAGTAAAAGAAGAGTAAAATAAAATAAAAGAAGATAAATTTATTACATCTAGTAAAATATAATATTACACCTTTTCTCATTTAAAACGCCCATTTTATTAAGCAAAAAATAAGAAAAAATGTAAAATCAATAGTAGGAATTTCACCTACGATGGTCTTACTTATGAGAAAAGATGTAAAAATATTATATGTTACATATTGTTTATTTATAAGGTCTTACCATTGTAAAGTCTTACAATAATAAAGGTTTATTTACATAGTGCTCAAAGGCGCAGCATCGTGAGTATCATCTAATGCAGGTTTGTAAGGTGACTTTACATAACTGGAATTGAACTTTTGAGTTGTCATATTTTTGACAACTTCTTGTTCTAAAGTATAAGGAAATTGATTGGCAGAACTAAAAGGAGTCCATTTCTTTTGTTCAGTTGGATAATATTCTTCTAAAGCAGCCATGCCAGTTTTAACAGAAGAACTCCTTATAATTTGGTAAGCAACTAACAAGCCTAAAACACCTAAAATAGGGTTAGAATATGCAAATAACATTAACGCAACTAAAGATACAACAACTTTACCAATTGTGGTGTCAATTATTTGGGCAAACATTTGAGGCATTCTTAAGCCTAAAAGTAAATAAATGACAAATAAAATAGCTAAAACAAGTTGTGGCATATTTTTCTTTTCTGTTAATTCACTAAAATACTTCATCTTATAACATATTTATAGATTTTATTTTTTTATTTTTTATTGATGATAATATAATACAAATATAATAAATAAACCAAAATAAATGCTCTATTATTTTATTTGTTAGTTAGTGTTAGTTATAGTATTTGTAAAAGACATATAAATATAAACTAACATATTATATCATATTAGTTAACAATATGAAGACACAAATAAAACAAAAACAAAAACAAAAACAAGAAGAAAAAGAAAAACAAATAATGCCACAAAATATAAATACATATTTGGGTCAAAAAGGTTACACTATTTTAAAGTCTGATTTACCTATTGAAAAACAAATATGGATAAAGGAACAATTAATGGTAAAGCCATATGTTCCTGGTTCACCAGTGCAACTAGAGAAAGTATTTCCTGTTTATCGTGAATCGGATAAGAAGTTATATTTGCCTCGTTATTATGGTGAAGAACTATTTGGTCCAGCAAAGGAAGTAAAAATACCAGAAGGTAATAATATAGATTTGCAATTTAACGGTACTTTACGAGATTATCAGGAGCCAGTTATAAATAAATTTTTAAATCATTTAAATTCTTCCAATAGTATTGGTGGATTATTAGAATTATATTGCGCATGGGGAAAAACATCTGCTTCCCTCTATATTTGTTGTCAAGTAAAAAAGAAAACATTGGTAATTGTTCATAAAGAGTTTTTGATGAATCAATGGATAGAACGTATAAAGCAATTTATTCCAAATGCACGAATTGGTAAAATACAAGGACAAACAATAGATATTGAAGATAAAGATATTGTGTTATGCATGTTGCAAAGTTTAGTTTTAAAGGATTATCCATCATCAATGTTTGATTCATTTGGGTTTACTATTATAGACGAAGTGCATCATATATCGAGTGAGACATTTTCAAATGCTTTGTTTAAAGTAGTAACAAAATATATGCTTGGATTATCAGCTACAATGAATAGAAAAGATGGAACAACAAATGTGTTTAAAATGTTTTTAGGTAACGTAATACACAAAGCTGAACGTAAAAATGAAATAGATGTAGAAATACGTGCAGTCACATATAAAACAAATGACGAAGAATTTAATGAAACAATATTAGATTATAAAGGACAAGCTCAAATAAGTTCAATGATAAGTAAATTATGTACTTACAATAGACGTACAGAATTTATTATAAAATTATTAACTGATTTTATAAGCGACGAAGATGTAAATGAACATGATTACAAAAAAAATAAAGAATTAATGGATAAGAATAAGCCTCAATGTGAAATGTGTAATTCAAATAATAATTATTTGCTAAAAAATACATGTTGCAATTGTGTTAAGTATTGTTTGTTATGTTTAGATAAAATAAAGCCTATAATAAAAGTAACGGTTACTAAAACTGGTCAAGAACGAAAGGTTACTGAACGTCCAAAATGTCCACATTGTAAAAAAGTGTTAAAATATGAGCAATATTATATTGAAAATCCTCATGTAAAACCATTGGAAAAGTGTCAAACAATAGTGCTTTCACATAATTTGAATATATTGGAATACATTTATAATAAATTTGTTTGTAAAAATTTGGCTTCAGTGGGTTATTATGTTGGCGGAATGAGTGAACAAGAATTGAAAATATCTGAAACAAAACAAGTTGTATTAGCTACATATTCAATGGCATCTGAAGGTTTAGATATTCCAACAATGAATGCTGAATTTTTAATAACACCTAAAACAGATGTAGTTCAAACAGTTGGTCGTGTATTAAGAGCAAAGCATAAATATTGTGACCCGATTATATATGATATAGTGGATAGTCATGATACATTTCAGAAGCAGTGGTTGAAGCGTAAGAAGTTTTACAAGACGCAAAATTATAAGATAATAAAAACTGATAGTTATAATTATAATATAAATGTAGATAATTGGAAGGTAGACTATGACCCAAATGCAAATGGAAATAAAATGAAGTCTGCATGTAGTAGTGAAGCAAAATTGAATTCATTTGTAATTAAAAAATGCAATGGTAGTAGAAATTTAACAGAAAAAAGTATTACGTCAGATAGTGATGAAGAATGTAAATCAGAGGAAGAAAATGAAGATGAAGATGAAAATTCAAAAGTAGGAATAGGAAAATGTTTACTTAAGTTCAAAAAGTAAATATATTATGAAAAGTACTTAAAGAGTCTTTAAGTTGCAAAAAATAATATATTAATTTTTGATTTGAGAAATAGTTACTTTTTTGGATAAATTGGAAACAATTTTATTTAAGTTTTTGTTAGTTTCTTCTTTAGTTGTTCCGCACATTGAGTTTGAAATAATATGTAAAAATGTATCATTTTTTCTAGAATCTGCTTCTGAACAACCAGGATATTTTTCTTTCCAAATATTTATGTTTTGAATATTTTTATGCGCTACTTCTTTAATTGCTTTTATTAAAATAGGTTTTTCATTTGATTCTTTACTCCATACGTCTTCATTTTTGATATACATTATTTCACGTTTTAAGTCAGAACAATGAAATGGTCTTTCAGAAACCTCCATTTTACTTAATTTATTTAGTATAATATTACTAATACCTTCTGCGTATCCAACACGACCTACATTTTCTAAATCTTCTAATGTAGGTTGAATAGAATTAACAAAATCACTAATATTCATAGCATTTTTACATGTTTCATTTAGAAAAATCTGCAAGTTAAATGTTTTGTTATTATTATTATTATGAGAATTAATATTATTTGTGTTAATATTATTAATTCCATTTTCAATAACCTTAAATAACATTGATTTTATTTCTGTATTATCTTTAATCATTGACATAAAGAAATCCTTATCAATTGTAATGAAATTATTATTGACACTATTTGTATTTGTATTTGTATTTGTATTAGAACAATAAGTAGAATCTAAATTGTCTTCAGTATTTGGACATTTTTTTCTATGTTTCCATAATCCTGACTTATTTTTGTATGTTGCATTACAGTTTATACAATTGTGACCATGTTTTGCAGTGATTGCTTGTTTTGCTGGAAATTGCTGGAAAAAGTTTCCATTGGTTTCCAAAACATGTTTACGTGTCAACAAATGTTCTTTATAATTAGATTTCTTATTGGTTCTGAAGTCACAATAAATGCACTCAAAAATAGAGCTGGAAAAAGCTGGATTTTCGGTTTCCATTGGTTTCCTAAAATAGGACAATATTAAAAATGTCCAAAAAAAAAGCAAAAAATTATCGTCACGTATTTAACAATAGGTTTTCACTTTTGTGACGAGGTCGGTCTTAAATGGGCTTTTTTCTGGAAAATCTTTTAGGTTTTGAAAAATGGACATTTTTAAAAATGTCCAAAATTGAAAACCTAAAAAAAGTCTTAGAAAATATTTGTTACTGAAAGTTACTACCAGTATGCGTTGTAGGTTCTCTTACTGATTATGCTAAGGATTTTATAAATTAAAAATTATGAAATAATTTCAGTGTATTCTTTAAGTTCGTTTATAATATATATTTGAAACATACTTAAAGAACCACATTTTCCAAAAGTTGCCTTACATTTTTCACATATTTTTGGCAACTATACGAATACCATTGATGCCCACATGGCAAACAATTTTGCGCCCCGTTTTTTAACAACAATGCAAACATTAAGTCCATTTTTGATTGTTTGTAATCTACTAATTTTACATTGTTTTGTATACACTGATTTACATGTAATATAATGATTAACTTATCAAGACAATCACATGATACAGATTTGAAATGTATGCTAAAATTTACATTGTCAAAATCATTTTCTGTCCAAGTTCTTTTACAATCATCCAGCACACATTTTTCTAAATTGTACTTTTCACACATAATAAACATATTATTATATACTTTTAATATGTTTATTTACATTATTTTTACACCATATTTACATGTTAAATATTAATACAAATAATTAATTGTTTAATACCAACCCTTACTAGGTGTTCCCATTCCTGCACCAGATTTACCATATGAATTCAATGCATTGTGGTTCAAATTATCAATTGCATTATTAGACACATTACTGACAGGAGGTGGGTTAGCCATGCCAACTAAAGAAGGGCTTAATTTTCCACCTAAAGAATAAATATTATCAACAGGCATATTATTTTGATATTGAGAGTGACCACCCTTTTGACTGCGACTTCGGCTTCTTTTATTGCTGCGTTTAGCAGTTCTTTTATTGCTGCGTTTCACAAATTTAGAACGCACTCGACTCTTTAAATAACTAATACGACTTCTAGACATCTTATATTTCCTTGATATTTTATTTATTTTTTTTCTATTTATTTTACCGCCTTTTTGACAACCAGGAATATAAGACGCAGCTGCTTGAACATTGGATAAAGGTTCAGGCAAAACTCTTGGATTATTTGGTACCTGATTGCTGCTAAAATTTGCAGGATTATGTGAATTACTTGCATTTACATAATTTTGATTTAATCCAGAAAATAATGGACCATTATTTCCTATACTTTTGAACATATATATTATTACTATATTTCTTTTTTTCATAACCTTTATTTTCTTCACTTAACAAAGTTCTTAATTGACCCATCATAACCACTTTTTCCTTATTTTGAACGCACTTTTTAGGAACCCATCTTTTAAATTTGTCATTATATTCACATAATATTTTTACTGATTTTTCTAAATTTACGTATTTGTCTTCTCTTTCATCTTCAAATTCATTTTCTTCATCTGATTCTTCCAATAAATCTAAATTACCATTTTCTTTTATGTTTCTAAATATTCCATTCATAAATACACTTGTTTTATAGTCAGGAACAAATGCTACATCGTAATAATCATAATCATTTGCTTTGCCATTATATACATACAAATTATATATATCTTGTTCTAACCCCGCTTTCATTTTAAACACTAATGGTTCTACATTTATTGAAGATGTTTTTTGACCTGGCTTATAATATGAAAAAACACTAATTCTATTTAAATCTATGTTAATACATTTAATATGCTTTGTCTTATATGGCAACATTTCAATATTTCTTATTAAATTATTTACATCATTATCCATAACTGGCAATCCTAGTATCCAGTATTTTTTATTTAATGCATATTGACTAACATCTTTTACAAGCAATTGCTTAATAATATCTAATTTCAAATCATATTTATAAGTACTAATATCTTTTCCTTTGTAATAATAAATATTATCAATAGCAAAACAATTATTTGCCTTATATTTAAAAGTATGCCCGTATAAAATAGTACCAAGAATAAGTTTGTCTTTAAAACCAGTTTGTATAATAGTAGCTTTTATTGGAGTCTTACTATCTAACCCTGTTTCTAACAATAAACAAATATTATGTTCATTATAAGAAGTAAACCAAATATAATGCGGATTTGAATCTGGTCTTGCTAGATAAATAGTTGCATTATGAACTTTTTTATGCACTAATGTTTCATAAGAAAGTTCTAATTTTGGAAAATAATTTAATAATGCGCTTAAATCAATGTTCATTATTATATTATTTAGTAAATTATCTTTATATTATATTGTAATATATTTTTAGAAAGTTGCAAATCCACCAGTTAAACTATCTAATCCAATTACGTTAGAATTATCGTTTGAAGTATTTAGTTGTTTTTTTAAGAATGACTTTAATTCATCTTTCATAGAATTGGGCATACTCATATTTTCAGTTGGTAATAAATCAACGGCTGTATATGAATTGCGTTTATTATTGTTGGTAATAGTGTCAAATATATTTTGATATTTTTGACTTGGTGAATTTACTAAATCTTTTATTTTAGGAACTGTTAATGTATTTTTAAAAAATGATATCAAATAATGTACAACAAATATAAATATTATTGATATTATTGTTATTTGTATTATCCAAGCTAGCATATTATAGTAAAATATTAGTTTAACAAAGATAATAACATATTAATATCTTCTTTGAAAAAACGGTCATTAAAATCTATTTTTTCACCACTATAATCTAAATAATAGTCTATTATTTTACTACCTGAAGTTTCATGTAAACATTTTATAATTAATTTTAATAATGAATGTTTTTTATTTCCGATAAAAAAACAATGTTCTTTGACCTTTAATTCTATGTATTCTGTTGGAAACTGAGATAATATTTCTATTTTCTTTATGTTAGTTGAATCAATCAATAAATTGTATCCATTATAGTCTTTAATCACTTCTATTTTCTCTTCAAAATTTGGTTCTATTCTTATACATTTATTAGAAGTCAATATGTATTGGCCGTCATCTTTAGAATATAATTCTGAATAGGATTTATGAATATGTTGAAAAAGTGTATTACCCAAAAATTTATTTATATTTATTTTTTCAAGCATTATATTTACAACATAAATTTTCATGATTTATTTATATTATATATCCAATAAACTATTTAAACCCATTTTATATAAACATTCTATATAATTATGCCTAAAAGCATTACTTTAATTGTAGTTGAAAAAAATGGGGTATTAAGAAGTTTAACAGTAAAAGATTATAAAGAAGAAGAATTATATAAAAAATGCAATTTTAAAAAATCCGAAGGTTTTGTTATACAAACTGAATGGTCTACGAAGATAAATGGACAAAAATATACTATTGTTTTATATGCTAAATCAGATGGAAAAAGTGGTACGGAAAATAAATACGAATTTCCACCACCAGTTGATTCTAAACTGTTTTTCGGGGCATGTATTTTACTTTGTTATTTAAGAGATGATTCTGGCGAACGTAGTATATGTAATTTAAATATACTATTATGGACTGCTATTTATGAAAAACTATTTGGAGGGTTTGAGAATTTGAAGGAAACAGTTGAAGAAGATAATGAGGAAGAAGATGAATTGGAATGTGTGTCAAAAGAAAAGAAGACAACATCGGGTTATTTAAAAAATGATTTTGTGGTAGATAGTAGTTCAGATGTTGAAGAATATTACACAGAGTCAGATTTTTCTGATAATTATGAATCAAAATCAGAAAGCAATGATTTAGAAGAATCTGAAGAGCTAATATTAGAAGATATTGGTTCAGAATTGTCAGAAGAATCTTATGAATATAGTGATGATGAAACATAATTTTTTTTTGTAAAATAATAATGCGTTGTTATATTATAATGGGAAAGTTTAGACAAATCCTCGAAAAAACCTCTGAAATTATTTTAGAGCATCTTATCAAGAAATTAGATTTCGATTTATCTGTTAATGACGATGTAACAGATAATATTGTTCATACAAATGAAAAAGCTGATGCTCCTGCTGCTGACCCTACTTTTACTTATTATTTTAAATACTGTGTCGGTTCTATTATTTATCCATCATCGGCTCCAGCAGATATAGCAAAAACGTTATATCATGATGAATTTACAGAAAATCAATCTTTATTTAAGGATCCTGCAAAGAAGCAACTAACTTTAAGCCAAGTAATGAACTCCAATAATATTAAATGCGATGTTGATTGCGGACAATCAAAATTATATTCTACATCCGATATAAAATCCACAACCCAGTTACAAGGTATTTTGCAATATGTCAATACTTATTCAAGTGTAAGTGGATACGCAGATAACAATTCTGGGTTTAGACCAAATTTATTAGATATAAAATATAATTTTATTATTAATGATATTGCAACAAAACAAATAGGAACAATCAGTGCTGTATGTGTAACTGATGCAATTGATTCTAAAGGGCGTTTACTTGCAAATAAGGAAATTGAACTTAGAATTACTTATGGAAATGGTGCTTATGCTAATTCTACAGGTAAAATAGTAGTTAAAAATACTGGTGCAAATAAAGTTGTTAAAGTAGACTTTTATTTAGCAGATGTTGCATTGTCATCTGATATTTCCAGTCTAAAAACCCAACTTTCAGAGCTAACAACAAGACTTAGTAGTCTAGATTATGCGGATACAGGTTCTGTTCCAGCTTTAGATATGAGAGTCACTGCTCTAGAGCAAGTTGTATTTGCAGAGGGAGAGCTAGAAGAAGCAGAGGTAGGGAAAGTTGTACCTGCAGAGGTAGCTGTACTTGCATAATCATAGTTATAAAATTAATTACACCGTCCGAAAAGAAAAATGAGTTAACATTTTTCTTTTCGGTCGGTGTAATAAAACGTAGTTTCAGAAAAAATTGATTATAAAATAATAACTTAAATATAATGCAACATATTATATTTAATTAGAAAACAATGCCTATAAGAAAAATAGACAATCCTGAAAATTTTAGACAAAATATCAAGAATAAATTGACAGTTTTGTTTGATTCTGAAAAACATGCATCTAATTTGGAAAAAGGCATACATAACTGGGCTTTAAAAGAAGCATCAGATAAGAAAGTTGTAAAAAAATGGGATAATCCATATTTTGTTCAAATATATTTAGACCATTTGCGTAGTGTATATATTAACTTGAAAAATAAAAAATTAATAGATATGGTTACCAAAGGTGAAATAAAATCACATCAAATTGCTTTTATGACACATCAAGAAATGTGTCCAGAAAAATGGGAAGAATTACTTAAGGCAAAGAGTATAAGAGATAAGAATAAGTTTGAGCAAAACTTTGAAGCAGCAACTGATACATTTACTTGTAGAAAATGCAGATCAAAAAAATGCACCTATTATCAAATGCAAACAAGGTCAGCAGATGAGCCTATGACTATTTACGTAACGTGTCTAGAATGTGGTACAAGATGGAAGACAAGTTAAAATCAATAAAACAATGTAAAAAAATAAAACAATGTAAAAAAATTAATAAAAATAAAAATAAAAATATAGTAATTCAATAATATAGATGCATTATATTATTGAATCGGTATTTGTAGGATTATATTGTATAATTATTTATTTAATAATTAGTGTATTTTTTACAAATTCTTATACACAATTTTTAGTAACAGGATTTGCAAAACATTATGCAGGTTATTATATAGGAATACATACTTGGTATTGCAATAACGGTTATGCATGTAACCATAAAAACAAAAACAAAAACAAAATTGCTTTAAATAATGCATTAATAAAAACATCAATTTTAGAAGGGTTATTATTTTTGTTGGTTGGAATAAGCATAAAAAACTTTATACAAAATCCTATTTATATTTATTTTTTTATAGGTGTTACATTACATATAACATTTGAATTGTTAAATATTCATAGTTATTATTGTATGAATTATTGTATAAATTAGTGCAAACCAAAATTATAGATTTTATCCAATGTATTTAAACATTTTTTTAAATTAGCATGATGGTCATTATCTTCAAAAATAAAATCTTTATCCTTATAATTAATATTATTTTCAATTTGAATATTTATTGAAGATGATAATAATGAAATTGCGGATTTTTGAACACATGGTAAAGAATAATTCATTGCAAGCTCTGAAGTAGCAACTATTTCAGCCAACTCACTATCACTAATATTATTGTTATTATTTAAATCTATAGATTTAGATGTTTCATTTTTACAAGATTTAAGAAAAATTAATGATTTATCAATATGTTCTTTAACCTCTTGATTTAAAATTTCATCTTTATATTTATTATTTGTTAATAAATCTATAGAACGGTCTTTATTTTTTAGCAATGATATATTAGTATTAGTTTCATTTACAATAGTATATGCATTTTTAACTAATTTTAATGAATTTTTATAGAGTTTTGCTGGGTCCTTTGTCATTAAATCGTTATGATTGCATAAAATATCATCAGTAGTTTCAATATAATGACAAATTAAATTAACCAAATTATCAAGTTTATTTTGTAATTCTTGAATATTAACATTTAAAGAATTTATATCATTTAAAATATTTGTAATGTTTTTATAATTGCTATAATTTACTTTATTAATTAACATTATTAAACTAAAATAAGCACTTGATGTATTTTTTTTTATTTCTAACAAAATTTTATGTTGTACATAAACTCTATTTTTGGATACTAAATTTAATTCTATTGATTTTAATGTAAAATTTACAAGAAAATCGTGAAATGCATTGAATAAATTTACCTTGTCAGGAATGTCTTCTATAGATGCATTATTAACATTAATAATAATACTATTTAATATATCTATAATAATTTTATATATAACAGAACATTCTTTAATCAAATTCTCTTCAATTATTACATTATCTAATGTTAAATCAACATCTTTATCTATTTCAAAATCAGAAAAAAAGAGTTCTTCATTTATATTTTGGTTATCAGTTTCCTGTTTTTGACTATTAGTATCTTTATCAATAATAAGAGGTTGAACATTGGTAATTTCTTGATTATTGATATTGTATTTATTAAGTTTTTCAATAAAAAAGTTACTTATATAATTATCAATTTGTTTAAATAATTTATCCTTTAATTTGCCCATATATATGATAAAGAAAATAAAACTATTTAACATATATATTAGTTACTGCATATATTAGATAACACATATATTATAATTGTGAATTCTACAAATAAATTAAAAATTTTTTATAATATTAGAAGATATATTAGATAAATTAATAATTATTTTTAAAAATTCATTTACACTTACATTATCTTGTGCATATTCATTGATTTCAATATATTGTCTTATGTATGTTAGCTCATTATTTAAATCATTTATCATTGTTGATATATTATCTATTAATTCTATATTATCTTGTTGTTCAGAATCAACTGCTATTTGACATGTATCAATAATCATTAAGCATAATTCTAATATTTCGTTTATTTTATTATCTAATTCAGAATTATTTTGTTTTTCATTAGAAATTAACTCAGATGAATCTAAAATAGTATTATATATTGTTTTTATTTCGAATCCAAGTCTAACTACACTAATAATTTGTTCAGGAGCATCAATATTATTAATAACAGTCTTTAATGATTCTTCAGAAATATTATTAATAACTTTATTGTCAGAATCTTCAATATTTTCACTAGTGTTATTTGTTGTACCTAAAGGAGTTATTTGATATACAATATCATTAATTAATACTTTATTGTTATTAATATCAAATGAAACCTCATTATTATTATCATTATCATTAGTATCATTATTATTTCCATTTATCAAAAGGTAATCTTCAATTATTTCATTTTTATTGGATTCAGGTATTTTTGATAATATATATTTTTTTATTTTTTTTGCTAAATTCAAATCTTTACCATTATTTTCTGTTTTTTTAATATTATACATTTCTTTCAATGCATTATATGATTTTGGTAAATAGTTTTCTAATTTTTCCTTAATTTCTTGATATGAATTTTTATCAAAAGTTGTCTTTAACTTTCTTTTTATTACATTTGATAAAGCATTTTTTAAATTAGCTTTTGACATAATTAATAAAATACTAATATATTTTATTTTGTAAAATATTACTTACTTTATCTTCAATTTATTAGAATAAATTATAAAGCAATATTAAATACACATACAAATGCAAATACCAATGCCAATGCAACCCCAATTGCAATGCAAAAAACCAAAAATTTATATTTTACTAAAATATGAGTATATGAATAATTATATAATTTACTATATTTATGGTCAAAATTTATAGTCCAAATTTCTTTTATATCATTGTCAATTACTGTGTTTTTTACCTTTCGTAAAAACATTGCATATTTATTTTTTTTTAGCATTTCATATATTATTTTCTTATTTTCTTCTGTTAAATGTTCAAAGAGATAAGGACTTGTTGGACTAGACATTCTTATCCAATCACATAATGTAGATGAGTCGTTTATATATGTTTTAGGATTGTTTAATTCTTTAAATGTTTGCAATATTATTGCAAACATACTTTCATTTGCTAAACCTCCTGCATTTATTTTTTCGTATATTCCATGTTTGCCAACTAAAAATAATATAGATTGCTGTACATGTTTTCTACATAATGTAAACCATGGGTCATTTGAAAGCCAATATTCTTCATTTAATAATCGTAAATTTGCACGTCGATGCAAACGTATATCCCAATATGCTGGTTTTGAACGCATTATTGTTGCACAAACAAATGAAAAAAACAGTTTTCTGAATTTTTCTGGAGAAATAATTGGAACACATGAATCTGTTAAAAGACAAAACCATTGATTTTCTTTGTCATGATGAAATGCATAAGATATAACAGACATGTATGCAGGTACCACATTATAATACGACGTTTGATGTATTAAATCAGGAGGAATAGTATACATTTTTATCCATTTCGATTGAATCAAGTTAATATCTTTGTAATGAAAATAAATATTGATAATATCTTTATTTGGTTTAATCCAATCTATCCATAATTGTTCTTTTTGTAATATATGTTCATAACTAATTATAAAACATAATGCTGCCTTCATTTTTATATACTTAACAAAATACATTTAAGTTAAGTATATAAACTAACAATTTCTAAAAATAAAATAAAATAAAATAAAAATAATAATTTTATCCAAAAATAAATTTCTTGGTAATATCAAACCAATTAACTTCACTTATTGATAATGAACGTTTTTTTGATCTTGGCATTGATGTTGAGCCATTTTCTAAACTGCAAAAGCTACTGTTTTTACTTGGTGGTGGAGTTACAATATCTAATTCTGATTCTGACTCAGAATATATGTTAAAATGTAAATGATCATTATGAAGATTAATAAGATTATTATCAACATTAATTGTAATTCCAATTTCATTAAATATTTCATTCAAACGTTTTATAGATTCTGCACTATTGAACATAGTACTTTCTTCATTTTTTATGGTTAACTCTGAATTTGAATGTGTTTCCAAATCAATCATCGAATCTGACATTATAATACTGTTTGATTCAAATAGTGATTCGCTAAATATTGTATCAAGTGAGTTTGAAGATTCTTTACTTGGCGTTACAGGAGAAATAGGATTAAATTTACATAAAGTGTCACATATAACATCATTATCGTTATCATTATCATTATCGTTATCGTTATCATTATATTCAGAAACCTTTAATGAATCATTGTCTGATGAAATATAATCATAATTTGTATTTGTATTTGTATTTGTATTTGTATTTGTATTTATATTTATACATTGATTTACACATAAGTTATTTTTTTTGTTTATTTCATATTGTAAAACAATAATTTTATTATTT
>Ga0114966_10000303_pt1 | contig 47845 bp, 28 predicted proteins | sample M_130207_XF_Meta_FD_87029 | JGI IMG/M metagenome (GOLD analysis project Ga0114966, IMG submission 87029) | Freshwater microbial communities from Lake Montjoie, Canada to study carbon cycling - M_130207_XF_MetaG | ecosystem: Environmental > Aquatic > Freshwater > Lake | place: Lake Montjoie... | reverse complement strand
TTACGGATGGCACCCTGCAGCTAGAAAATGTTGATTTTAATTTAAAAATTGAAAATCCAATAGGTTTTGATGCTCGTATAAATTTCAATAATTTAAGCTCTATTAACTCTCGTACTGGAAATATTGTTAATCTGAGTAATGCTATTATAGGGTCGCCAATAAATATTAATCGTGCTTCAGAAAGTGGAGGCAATGTGTTCCCATCCGTTGCTAATTTCCCACTAACAGTTAATAATTCAAATATTAAGCAAATGATAGAAAATATGCCCGATAAATTTGGATATAGTATGAATATTGTTTCAAATCCTTTAGAAAATATTTCTGGGTCCAACGATTTTATTTATGCCAATAAATTACTGAAAGCAGAAATTAACATGGAGATTCCGCTTTCATTGGTGGCCAGTAATTTAACTTTAATTGATACTTTGGATTTAAATATTAATAATAATAATACGAATCAAAAAGTTAATAGCGGTACCATAAAATTGTTGGTAGATAATGGCTTTCCTTTTGATGCGGCCTTGCAAATTTATTTGTTAAATGAAGCGCAATTGCCTGTTGATTCTATTTTTGAAAGTTTCAACATCATTGATGAAGCCCCAATAAATTCAGATTTAAGAGTAATTCAAAAAAAATTAACTAGTATTAATATTCCAATGAGTGAAAACAAAATGAATTTATTTTATAATACAAAAAAATTGCTGTTGAAAGTCAAACTTAATACTAGTTCACAACCAAATTATATCAAAATATATTCTGATTATAAAATAAATCTGAAAATTATTGGTGATTTTAATTATTCAGTTGAATTGAAATAATAGCTTTTTTATAAATTTGAAAATATTTTGTTTTCATTAGTTCAATCATATTAATTTAATAAACATAAATTGTGAGAATTTTTTTCATTCTGTTTTTTATCATAATAATTAATAATAGCTCCCGGGCCCAAATGGCATCTATATTTGACCAAGAAATTCTTGGCGCAACTAAAACAAGAATTGGCATTTCCGGTGATTATGACATTAATTCAAATACTATAACAAATTCATTTCTTAAAAAATTTTATACCGGAGGATATATTGATAATGAATTTAAAAAATCAGTGTCGGATAGATTAAAAAATTCTAATCGTATTGGTGGTAATGTAAATGTTGGAGTATACGGCTCTTTTAAATTAAATTCAATTAATAATAGCAAGGAGATTAGTCTGTTTTTCGCTGTTAAAGACAGAACTCATATAGATGCTCAGTTTTCAAGAGATTTTTTTAATATTGGGTTTTATGGTAATTCCAAATTCGCTGGCAAAACAGCAGATTTAAATGATTTTAGTTTAAATTTTATTCGTTATCAACAACTTCAAATGGGAGTTTTCTCCTCTAAACTTGATAGCGCAGCGCGCTGGGGAATTGGTATTTCATTTTTGAATGGTGAGCAGTACCTCTCAGTATTAGCTAAAAAAGCAGAGCTGTATACCAGCGAAGATGGTCAATATATCGACTTTACTACAGATATGTTTATAGCTAAATCAGATGCTGCAAAAAATGGTTTGGGAGCAGTTAATGGTTTTGGTTCAAGTGTAGATTTGTTTTTTGAAGCACCTTTTAAAACGCGCATGGGTAATAGCTATTTGCGCTTATCCGTTTCCGATATTGGATTTATTAATTTTAATAAAAAGACCTTAACACTGGAACAGGATTCTATTTTTCATTTTACTGGTTTTCAAATTAATAATTTTTCCGATTTACATGATTCTACCTTTGGAGCTAAATCAAAGGATAGTATTTTAAATGGTGTCGCCCCCTTTAAAAAGCAATCTTTTTCAGCTACCTTGCCTGCTGTCTTAGATTTTAATTTCGAAACTCATTTTAGTAAATATTTCCATTTAACAGAAGGTTTCCGTTATGTTTTTAATGGAAATTATAGTTTGTTAGTTTATTTAAAAAGTAATTTTTATTTTAATCCGAAATTTATGCTCTCTCTTACTTTAGGTTATGGTGGTTATGGGAATTTAAATTATGGTATAGGCCTTAAAGCCAATTTAGGAAATGGTTTTTTGATTTATGCTGGAAGTAATAATATTGAAGGTTATATTTCGCCTAAAAATACAGGAGGTCAAGGTGTGTTTTTTTCATTAGGTAAACAATTTTAAAATTAGTTCAAAAAAAATATAAACATGTCATTAATTAATATTCCTAGAATTAAATATTTAGAAACCAACAATTTTTTTTTAATTGCTGGCCCTTGTGTTGTTGAAACTGAAGAAATATGTTTCGAAATTGCTGAAAAAGTAAAATATTTATCCGATAAATATAAAATACCTTATATTTTTAAAGCTTCCTATCGTAAAGCAAATCGCTCCCGCTTGGATTCTTTCACTGGTATTGGTGATGAAAAGGCTTTGGAAATTATTCAAAAAATAGGCAAACAATTATCTCTCCCTACGCTTACTGATATTCATACTAATGAAGAAGCAGTTCTAGCTGCTCGTTATGTGGATGTATTACAAATACCGGCTTTTCTTTGTCGTCAAACAGAATTATTAATAGCTGCTGCCGAAACAGGGAAACATGTTAACATTAAAAAGGGACAATTTTTATCAGCCGAATCTATGAAATTTGCTGTTGATAAAGTTCGTGAATCTGGCAATTCAAATATTATGTTAACCGAACGAGGAACCTTTTTAGGTTATCAGGATTTAGTTGTAGATTATAGAAGTATTCCTGAAATGCAAAAAAATAAAGTGCCCGTAATTATGGATATCACGCATTCCTTACAAACCCCTAATCAAAATACTGGAGTTACTGGTGGCAAGCCAGAATTAATTGGCACCATCGCTAAAGCTGCCATTGCTGTTGGGGTAGATGGGATATTTCTGGAAACACATCCAAACCCCTCTGTTGCTAAATCGGATGGTGCAAATATGCTGCACCTTGATAATTTAGAGAAATTAATCATCGATTTATTACGAATTAGGGAAGCTGTTACTTAATTTTTATTTTTTTTTGAATAATATTTAATATCATTAAATGAAAAATTTTGTAAAATCAATAATTTTTATTTTTATTATCTGTCCATCAAATTATACGATTGCACAAGCTGTGAAATTTGAAAAAGTATATGGTGGCACAGGTTATGATTATGGCCATTCTGTTGCCCAAACTTTTGATAAAGGTTATGTTATAGCTGGTGCCACTACAAGTTTTGGTGCTGGTAGTACCGATGCTTATATTTTAAAGACGGATTCCATGGGAGTGGTTCTTTGGCAAAAAACATTCGGTGGTATTAATATTGACCAATTTTATTCTATCAAGGAAACTAGTGATTCTGGATTTGTAATGGCTGGTTTTACAAATAGTGAAGGGAATGGGGGCTATGACATGTATGTTGTTAAAACGGATAAAAATGGTGATTCATTATGGACGAAAAGTTTTGGTGGAACTAATTGGGATTTTGCATACTCTGTTGAACAAACAAGCGATGGTGGTTATATAGTTGCTGGTGCTACTTATAGTTATGGTAATGGTAATACCGATATGTATTTAGTTAAAACAGATGCTGATGGCGATACACTTTGGACAAAATCTTTTGGAGGTGCAAACGAAGATGAAGCCAGAAGTGTTAAACAATTGAATGATGGTGGTTTTGTTTTAACTGGCAGTTCAAAAAGTTATGATGCCGATGGTGATTTTTATACTATTAGAACTAATAGTCTTGGTGATACCTTGTGGACAAATAAATTTGGTGGAGTAGAAGGAGATGCTGCTTTCGATATTATTGAAAGCATTACAGGTGAATTAATTATCGCAGGAAAAACAAAAAGTATAGGGAATGGTAATTTTGACGGTTTAATAATTAAGTTATCACCCTCTGGGCTGCTTACAAGTGTTGTTAATTACGGTGGAACGGATGATGATGGGCTTAATGCTGTCGCAGAATCTTCCTCAGGTCGATTGGCAATGGTAGGTTATACATATTCTTTTAGTTCTGGTATTGGAACTTCTGATTATTTGCTTTATATCGAAAATCCTTTTAATGGTTTTCATTCCGGCACATTTGGTGGTTTCAAATTAGAAAAAGCTTATTCTATAAGTAATACTAAAGATAATGGTTATATCATATGCGGAAATACTTTATCTTATTCTAACCTGGAACATATTTATTTGATTAAGACCGACAGCAATGGTGTTTCGTCTGGTTCTGTAATTAATTTTGTAACTAATATTAATAATAATACATTAAAGTCGAACGGTAATTTTAATATATTTCCTAATCCTGCTGCTGATAATTTATTTTTAAATTTTGATTTTTTATCGCCGCATGGTAATTTGTCTTATCAAGTAACTATTACTGATGTTTTAGGTCGTCTTAAATTACAGGAATTCAATTGTTCGAGCACCGCTGGGCCTTTTTTTATAGATGTTAGTGGTTTACTTTCTGGGGTATATTTCATAAATATTGAAAACAATTTTTTTTCCTATAATCAAAAAATTATTATTCAACATTAATAAGTTCGTTTAATAAATGCAGCTATTAAAGCCAAAGATATTTTTGTTGTTTATATTGCCCCTTACTATTTTCCTCTCTTTCAATAAACACAGTAAGGATAAATCCAATAGCTATCACGGCGTTATTTGGGCGGATGCAGCGGGCTATTATATTTATCAACCAATGTGGTTTATTTATGGTAATAATCCAGCTCTCTTACCTGATTCTGTTCAGGAAAATTGTGGAAATGGTTTTCAGTTGGACTTCATTAATAATAAAATCATTACAAAATATTCATGTGGGGTATCTTTATTACAAACGCCTTTTTTTTTAATTGCTCATGCATTGTCCCAGCCACTTGGGTTTAAGTCAGACGGTTTCTCTAAAATTTATTCTTTTGCTATCTATTTTTCCGGAGTATTTTTTTGTTGCATGGGATTATTTTTACTTAGTCATTTTCTATTAAGACATTTTAGTCCCTTAGTTTCTATCCTTGCTCCACTTTTATTTTTTGCTGCAAGTAATTTATATTATTATAGCATTGATGCTCCTGGGATGTCTCATATTTATTCGTTTTTTTTATTTTGTTGTATTTTATATTTATCCCCTTTCATTATTTCAAAATCAAATTTCAGTTATTTGTTTTTATTTTTCAGCTCTCTTATGCTCGTTATTATAACAAGGCCAACCAACATCCTTATTGGCTTATTCCCTTTGTTATATAATATTAAAGATAAGAACGATTTTTTTCTTCGCTTGAAGTACTTATATTCAAATAAATTATTTATTACAATTGCTGCTGCAGCATCACTTATTTTTTCTGTACCACAGCTTTTATATTGGTACAATAATACTGGCCATCTATTTTCTTATTCTTATGGTAATGAAAGTTTTGTTTTTTGGGATAGTCCAAAAATAATGGAAGTTTGGTTCAGTACTAATAACGGACTATTTTTATATACTCCAATTATTATAGCTTCCTTAGCAGGTGTTTTTTTAATGATAAAAAATAAGTTATTAGATGGCTATTTTATTGGTTTTTTATTTTTAATAATTACTTATATTTTCGCAAGTTGGTGGAACTGGTGGTTTGGTTGTGCATTCGGTGCTAGAAGTTATGTGGAGTACTATTCGATTTTTATAATTTCATTTGCATATTTACTTGAACGTGCTCTCCAAAATAAAATTTATAGGTATGCTATTATAATTTTTATTGCTTTTTGTTGTTATTTAAATATGGATATTGAATATTATTACGATGGCTGTTTTCATGGTGGAACATGGGATTTAGCTACCTATTTAAAACTGCTTAATTCTTGATTTTGCTATCCAAAAATTAATTATTTCAGCTCTTTTATTAATAGGTTCAACAGGGCTTTTGCATCATTATTATTTAATTGATAAGCTAATTTTATTTCTTTACCCTTATAATCAAAAGTAAGTTTTTCATCGGCTATCATCCAATAAGAGCTATTTAAAATTTCGGCAAATGTATTTTCATCCGCTGCAACCAATCTTAAGTTTTTTATAACATCTAGCTCGTATTCTTTAATTTTTCCCTTGCCTGAAACATCCAGTTTATATAATAATTTTTTATCGCGTATTTTTATTTTTTCCTTTCCGGACTTTCTCCATAAATAAACATAAAATATTTTATATTCAAAATATGCCCAAAATCCCATCCAAACAATTATTGCGGTTTTGGTATTAGGGTCTGTAATTAAAAAGTAATTAATAAAAATAATTAATCCACTTAAACTCCACAATAGGAGCCATAATAATAATAATTTATTTTTCGTTTTGTCGATGAAGGAAATAATTACTATGCTTTTTTCATTTTCCTTATTGAGAATACTAATTCTTTGCCCTATGAACTCCATTATATAATTAGTTAAATTGTGTATTTACAATATGTTTTATGTTAGTGAAGTTTTCGAAATAAATCCGCAAATTAAATTTTTCATCAGCTGTGTATGTATGTTTTGTCGGAATTATTTTGAACGTTTTAATAAGCTATATGTTTATGATATACCTGGTTAAAATGCTTCTGAAAAATCAAAAAACAAGGTCCTAAAATAAAAAAAGTTACCCCAATATTTTGGGGTAACTTTTTTTTAAAACTTAAATTTATAAGCCTTCTAATGGATTATTGTATTGAAAACTTTCCACTACCAAGTATTTTAACTTTATTGCTTACTTTAAAGTAATACATACCATTTGATAAATCATTCCTATCGATGGTATATGATACGCCAGTACTACTTTGATTGCTTTGTATATTTGATGTTAAAGCAATATTTTTAACTTCTCTACCTACCATATCATAAATTATTATGGATAAATCATTATTCCCAAATAAACCTTTAATTTCAATAGTTGCCGATGTATTGAAAGGATTTGGGTAAATACTTACTAGGTTAGAATCATCTAACTTATCGATACCCAAAAAGCTGATTATTGGGAAAGGGGGTGAAGTGTCAGTACATCCCGCTGCATTAGTTACCACCACTGTATAATTACCATTTTGCGTTGCCAAGTGATTTTGTGCTACTTCTCCTGGTAATATTATTCCATTCAAAAACCATTGATAAGTTAAACCTGGTGAAGATGTAAGGAGGTTCTGAATTTGCGTGATATTAGCAGTTACACCCGGATTAACGGTAATAGTTACTACTTGTGTACCTGAACAATTACCAAAAGTGCCAGTAACGGTATAAGTTGTAGTGGCTGTTGGATTTGCTGTAACAGTAGCTGTATTCGAATTACTTAAGCCTATTGTTGGAAGCCATGTGTATGAATTAGCACCATTAGCTGTTAAGATAGCACTCTCTCCTGCACAAATAGTTTCCGATGAAGGACTAACAGTTGTATTGGGAGCCAAACATGGCGTTGTAATACATATGCTAAAAGTTGTAGTTGTTGGCACGGACGCACTATAATGGTATACTCTTATTAAGTACGTGTCGCCTATTACAAGCGCATTAGCATTTAATATTTCGGTACCTCCTGCAAATGAAGTATCGCCGCAGGCAATATTGGTTCCTGTACAATTACCAGAGCGTAAATCTATTACTGCATCAAAGCTTGCAGAGCCTATAACTGTAATTTGATGTGTTGTAGCAGTTGCAACAAAACTATACCAAATATCATCATTGGCTGTACCGGAACAAGTTGCTGGTATGGATTGTGTTGCACCATTTACATCCCCAATAACTGTTCCTCCACAGTTGCTACCGTAAGTTGTTAATGAAATAGCAGAAGCACATTCATTATTAACTGGTGCTGCTGGAGGTGGTCCTGGCGTTGTTACACATATTGTAAAGGTAGTGGTTGTTGGAACAAATCCGCTATAATGATAAACGCGAACAAAATAAGTTGCGCCAATGGTTAAGCCTGTAGCCGTAATAATTTCGGTACCTCCGTTAAATGTTGCATCAGCACATCTGATATTTGTACCATTACAATTTCCTGAACGTAAATCTAATACTGCATCAAAACTAGCTGATCCTACCACAGTAATATTGTGTGAGGTGTCTGTGGCAACAAAACTGTACCAAACATCATCATCTGCTGTTCCAGTAGAACCCCCACATGTAATGGCTGGTATCGACTGAGTAGCGCCAGTAACATTTCCAGTTGTTGCTCCTCCACAGGTTGCACCATATACAATTAATGAAGTGGCACCTGAACAATTATCATTAATTGGGGCAGTTGATGAAGGAGTGGTAATACAAATTGTAAATGTAGTTGTTGCTGGCGGAGTAGATCCATAATGGTAAACACGCACAAAATAAGTAGTGCCAATCGTAAGATTATTAGTAACGATAGTTTCTGTGCCTGCAGCTATACTTAAATTTGCACAATCTATATTTGTACCACTGCAAGCATTGGTTCTTAATTCAATAACCGCATCAAAATTTGTTGATCCAGTTACATTAATAGTGTGAGTTACGGCTGTCGCAACAAAGCTATACCATACATCAATTGCTGTAGAACCTGTTAAGCCATTACAAGCTATTGGCGCTGCTGATTGTGTTCCTCCATTTATATCCCCAGTGGTAGCTCCACCACAAGTAGCTCCATAAACAGTGAGTGATGTAGGGCTGCCACAAAAGTCATTTATTGGTGTAGCGGACGATGGTGTTGTAACACATATTGTGAATGTAGTTGTTGCTGGTACAGTGCTACCAAAATCATAAACACGAACAAAATAGGTATTGCCAATTGTTAGTCCTGTTAAATTAATAAGTTCTGTGCCTCCTGCTGTAGTTGCATCAGCACAATTAAGATTTACTCCTGGACAAGCACCAGAAAGTATTTCTACTACAGCATTTAAATTTGTAGAACCTACTACAGTTACATTGTGAGCATTTGCTGTTGCCACAAAACTATACCAAACATCATCATTTGCTGTTCCTGTTAAACTATTACATGTTATAGCAGGGGACGATTGTGTTGCACCTGCTACATCTCCTGTAGTTACGCCACCACAAGTTGCACCATATACCGTTATTGGCTTAGCTCCGCTACATTCATTATTTAAAGGAACGGATGGGGTAGGAGAAGTTATACAAATTGTAAATGTTGTAGTTGCAGGAATTGAACTAGAATAGTGATATACTCTCACATAATATAAATTTCCTACCGTTAGTCCGTTAGCATTTAAAATTTCAGTATTACCTGTAAACGAAGTATCTGCACATGCAATATTAGTACCATTACAAGCTCCTGTGCGTAAATCTACTACTGCATCAAAACTTGATGAACCTACTACTGTTATGGTTTGAGAGGCAGCAGTTGCGATAAAGCTATACCAGATATCGTCATCAGCTGTTCCTGTAAAATTATTACATAGTATGCCAGGTAAAGATAGAGTAGCGCCAGCAACATTTCCTGTAGTTGCTCCTCCGCAAGTTGCACCGTAAACAGTTAACGAAATAGCACCAGCACAATTATCATTTATTGGAGTAGTTGACGCAGGGGTAGTTACACAAATATTGAAGGTAGTTGTTGCAGGCACAGTAGTTCCAAAATCATAAACTCTAAGGTAATAGGTTGTTCCAATAGTTAATGAAGTAGCATTAATTACCTCCGTACCTGCTGCAGCTGTTGCATCTTTACAAGTAATATTGGTGCCATTACAAGAACCAGAGCGAAGGTCAACTACTGCATTAAAATTTGTTGATCCAATTACAGTTATATCATGCGCTGTAGCTGTTGCTACAAATTTGTACCATACATCATCTTCGGCAGATCCACTACAAGGAGCAGCAGCTAATGATTGAGTTGCAGCGGCAACAGTTCCGTTTATTGATCCACCACATGTTGCACCGTATACAACTAAAGCAATAGCACTAGAGCAGGAATCATTTATTGGCGGTGCAGCTGCTGGAGTAGTTACACAAATTGTAAATGTTTGCGTTGCCGGCACGGTACTTCCAAAATCATACACTCGAACAAAGTAAAGCGTACCAATAGTTAGACCTGTAGCATTAATTATTTCTGTGCCTCCATTACCTTGAGCATCAGCACAATCAACATTGGCACCAGAACAATTAAGCGCATGCATGTCAACTACTGCATTTAAACTTGCTGATCCTACAACAGTAATATTGTGTGAAGTTGAGGTAGCTGTAAATTTATACCATACATCATCATTAGCATTTCCTGTTGAACCATTACATGCTATTGCTGCCAATGATTGGGTTGCACCAGCAACAGTACCATTTGTTGCACTGGAACAGGTGGGGCCATTAACAGTTAAAGTAGTAGCTCCTGAACAATTATTGTTGGCAGGTGCAGGTATTGTAGGAGTAGTAACACATATTGTGAATGTAGTAGTTGCAGGGACAGTGCTATAATAATCATAAACTCTCACATAATAGGTTGCTCCAATAGTTAGGCCTGTAGCAATAACTACTTCTGTACCTCCTTGGAATGATGAGTCTGAACAAAATAAATTAGTTCCAGCAGAACAAGTTGCTGACCTTAGGTCTATGATTGCATCAAAATTGGAAGACCCAACTACGGTAACATTGTGTGAGGTTCCTGTTGCAACAAAACTATACCATACATCTTCATTAGCATTCCCTGTAGATCCATTACAAGTAATGGAAGGTATAGACTGTGTTGCGGAAGCAACATTTCCAGTAGTTTCCCCTCCACAAGTAGCACCATATACTGTAAGAGCAATAGCACCCGAACAGTCATCATTAGCAGGTGCAGGTGGTGTTGGTGTGGTAACACAAATTGTGAAATTAGCTGTTGTTGGTACTGCACTATAATAATGATAAACTCTCACATAGTAAGTTGTACCAGAAACAAGACCTGTAGCAGTTAGTGTTTCTGTAGCACCTGTTCCGGAAGCATCTAAACAAGTTATATTGCTGCCATTGCATGAACCTGAACGTAAATCTAATACAGCGTCAAAACTTAAAGAGCCTACTACCGTAATTACGTGTGATGCAGCAGTTGCCACAAAGCTATACCAAACATCATCATCGGCAGTACCATTGCAAGGTGCGGCTGCTAAAGATTGCGTTGCTCCGAATACATTTCCTGTAGTAGCACTGCCACAAGTAGCACCATAAACTGTTAATGCTGTAGCACCACTACAATCATTATTTGAAGGTGCTGGAGTGGTTACACATATTGTAAATGTTGTTGTTGCTGGTACTGAGCTAGAAAAAGAGTAAACACGAATAAAATAAGTGGTTCCTGGAATAAGTCCTGTTGCAGTTATCAATTCTGTTCCTCCCGAAGTTGTAAGGTCGGCACAGTTAATATTTGTTCCTGAACAAGAACCTGAGCGTAAGTCGATTACTGCATCAAAGCTGGAAGAACCAACAACAGTAATAACATGCTTGTCGGAAGTTGCTATAAATGAATACCATATATCATCATCAGCAGCACCAGTGAAAGAGTTACAAGTTATTGCAGCGATTGATTGCGTTGCACCAAGCACATTTCCAGTTGTTGTCGCGCCACAAGTAGCAGCATACACTGTTAATGCTTGAGCTCCGGAACAATTATCATTAATTGGAGCAGGAGGCGCTGGTGTTGTGATACATATTGTAAAAGTAGTAGTTGCAGGAGTAGAACTTGTATAATGGTATACCCTAATAAAATAGGTGTTTCCAATAGTAAGTCCAGAAGCAAAAACAATTTCGACGCCACCACTACTTGTAAGATCGGCACAATTTATATTAGTACCATTGCATGAACCAGATCGTAAATCAACTACCGCATCAAAATTTGCAGAGCCAATAACGGTTATATCATGTGCAATTGCAGTTGCAACAAAGCTATACCAAACATCATCATTAGCCGTTCCAGTAAGATTATTACATGTTATTGCTGCTAAAGATTGAGAAGCATTAAAAACATTTCCTGTTGTTGCTGCACCACAAGTTGTTCCGTAAACTGTTAATGCTTGAGCTCCTGCGCACTCATCATTTAAAGGTGCAGGGGTTGTAACACAAATTGTTAAGCTAGGATCTGCAGGAAGAGCACCACCAAAATGATAAATTCTAACAAAGTATGTTGCGCCTATAGTAAGACCAGTAGCAGTTAATGTTTCTGTTCCACCTGCGGATACTGCGTCAGAGCAGTTTAAATTTGTTCCTGAACAAGATCCTGAGCGTAAATCAACAACAGCATCAAAAGTAGAAGAGCCAACAACAGTAATAATATGTGAAGTAGAATTTGCAACAAAACTATACCATATATCGTTGGCGGCTGAACTTGTAAAATTACCACAGCTGATAGGGCTAATGGATTGCGTTGCTCCAGTTACATTTCCGCTTGTGGCACTGGCACAATTAACACCGTAAACAGTTAATGCAATAGCTCCAGAACAATTATCATTTGCAGGAGGCGGTGGCGTTGGAGTTGTAACACAGATGGTGAAAGAAGAAGTAGCAGGAAAAGCACTACCGTAATGATAAATTCTTACAAAATAAGTTGCTCCAATAGTAAGGCCAGTAGCGCTTAAAACTTCAGTGCCACCTGAAGCAGTAGCATCTTTACAATTAATATTGGTGCCATTACAAGCGCCAGAACGTAAATCAATAACAGCATCAAAACTCGCTGAACCAATTGCAGTAATGTTATGTGCTGCAGCTGTTGCAACAAAACTGTACCAAATATCATCGTCGGCAGTGCCTACACAATTTGCGGCTAAAGATTGCGTTGCACCAGAAACGTTTCCAGTTGTAGAATTACCACAAGTTGTACCGTAAACAGTAAGGGCTGTGGCGCCAGAACAATTATCATTTACTGGAGCAGGAGTTGTTATACAAATAGTAAATAATGTTGTTGCAGGTACTGAAGGGAAATAGTGATAAACTCTTAAATAATAGGTACTTCCAGAAACAAGTCCTGTAGCAGTTAAGGTTTCTATAGCACCAGCTCCAGTAGCATCAGAACATGAAATATTTGTTCCGGTACAAGCGCCAGAACGTAAATCAATAACAGCATCGAAACTTGCTGAGCCAGCAACAGATATAATATGAGAGGAGGAAGTAGCAACAAATTTATACCATATATCATCATCGGCAGTACCAACGCAAGTTGCTGCTATGGATTGGGTAGCGCCAGATGTATTTCCAGAAACTGTTCCACCACAAGTTGCACCATAAACCGTTAAAGAAATAGCTGCAGAACATTCGTCATTAGCAGGACTTGGAGTGGTGATACAAATTGTAAATGTTGAGGTAGCGGGCACTGTAGAAAAATAGGAGTATACTCTAACATAATAGGTGCTTCCAATTGTAAGACCAGTGGCAGTTAATGCCTCAGTTCCTCCACTTGAACTAGCATCTTTACAGCTAATATTTGTTCCATTGCATGCGCCTGTTCTCAAATCAACTACTGCATCAAAGTTGGTTGAACCAACAACAGTAATGATGTGTGAAGCAGAAGTTGCAATAAAGCTATACCAGATATCATCATCTGCAGTTCCTGCACATGTAGCTGCTAATGAAGAGGTTGATCCAAGAACGTTTCCTGTTATTGCTGAGCCGCATGTAGCACCGTAAACTGTTAGAGGAATGGCACCTGCACAATTATCATTAGCAGGTGAAGGAGTTGTAATACAAATTGAAAATGTAGTTGTAGAAGGTGTTGTAGGCCAAAAATGATATACTCTAACAGTATAAGTACTTCCTAATATCAGCCCTGTGGCATTAATTACTTCCGTTCCGCCATTGGGGCTATTATCTGCGCAAGTGATACTCGAACCTGGACAAGCACCAAGACGAAGATTAACAACAGCATCAAAATTTGCAGAACCAACAACAGTAATATTATGGGAAGTGGATGTTGCAACAAAACTATACCATACATCATCTTCAGAATTACCTGTACAAGGAGCAGCAGCAGTTGATAGTGTTGCACCAGCAACATTACCCGTAGTTGGGCTACTGCAGATAGAGCCATTTACTGTAAGGGGTGTAGCAGCGGAACATTCGTCGTTTGAAGGAGGAGGTGTAGTTACGCATATTGTAAATGTTGTGGAAGCAGGCACAGAACTGCCAAAAGAATATACCCTAATAAAATAAGAAGTTCCAACAATAAGGCCAGTAGCATTTATTAATTCGGTGCCTCCTGTTGATGCATTATCTGCACAGGTTATATCTGTTCCGCAGGCTGCAGTAAGTAACTGAACAACAGCGTCAAAACTTGCTGAAGGCACTACGGTAATCGTTTGAGAAGCAGAGGTAGCAACAAATTTATACCATATATCGTTTGCTGTTGAACTCACTAAAAAGTCGCAAAAAATTGCCGGCAATGATTGTGTAGCGCCAGTAACGTCTCCAGTTGTTTGTAAACCGCAAATTCCTCCATATACAGACAGAGAAGTGGCATTCGTACAAATGTCATTCACTGGGGCTTGAGCAAATGTATAATTTATACTTGTTAAAAATAATCCAAAAATAATTAGTGACTTTTTTAAGGTACAATATAATTTTGTTTTCATATCAAAATATTAAATTTATAATTTTTAAGAGTGTACAAAAGTAAGGAAAAACTTTCAAACATAAACATAACAGTAAAAAATAAACCTAAGTCAATATTAGGGTACTGGAACTATTTAATATGTTGATTATTAATATATTGTATCTTATTGTTTTTGGCGTGTACATTGATATATTTAGAACATGAAATTTGCTGTACAAACTGTCTAGTATGAGTTGTAAAGCTTTTTAGTCTGAAGTTTTTGTTGGTATTTTTACTTTCTTTGTAATTTTTATATAAATATTTGTATATCAATATATTGTATTTTTTTATTGTTTGAATAAATTTAATGAAATAATGTGTTTTTAAAAATTTAAAAGTGGTTTTCGAATTTAAAATGAATCCGAATTCGGGATTTTTTTTAATTTTATTAACATAGGTTTGTTGGTAATTGATGCAAGGAGAATAAATATTTGATGATCTTGAGAAATCATAAATTATTATTCAATAATATATGGTCAGATAAAATATTTGTTGTCAAAATATAATATCTTTCAAATATAAAGGATTCAAAGAGGGGTATTATGCTAAGCCTTCTTTTCAGAAATTTAGTGTTCCTTGCGATTCTTCATCCTCGCCATCTGTTTTTTTCTTTTTCTTTTTTTCTTCCGATGGCAATATTAAATCTTCATTTATCAAATGGTCAATTGAAACTATTGTTTTTTCTCTTGATTTTTCAGGTATTGCTGATTTTTTTAATGCTTCTAATGGCGACATGCCACTCTCTTCAAATTCATCTAATACATCTTCATCAATTGGAACTTCAACAGGGGCTAATAAATTTATTTCTTTTACTTTTGAATATGCAAGTTTATTACCTTTCGCTTTATACCCTTTTACACCAATAAAATCAACTAAATTTATTTTTTCATTAGGTAGTTCTTTATCTTTCACCTTATTGAATTTTATTTCAAGTACCGGTAAAGCTTCGGAAGTAGCAATTTCTAAACGAGAACCATCGCTTTCACTTATAAATAAAATCTTTTTATCCATAGGTTCAACCAGGAATCTTTTTACAAAATATGTTTTACTTTCACCCTCAAGGTATATAGCTGTAATGGGTTTGTTAGGAATAAATTTTTCAATCATCATCATATCGTCATCAAAATGGGTAGCCAAGTCAAAACTAGTAAGCTTGTAATTTCCACTTTGCATTATCGTTAGTATTTTATCGTCAGGGGCAAAACTTCCCAAAAATGCGCCACGCTTGTCGGTATTTAATCTATTTACAGTATCATCGAACCAAATATCAAGTGCGCCAAGTGTTGACAATCCTTTTTGTTTTAATACTACTTTTTTGATTATGTATTTTGTAACTACATTCCCCATGGAATTACGACCTTTCACTGCTAAATCTGCAAAATTAATGTCCCACTGCACTTTACGTAAACCAGGCATCGGTTTTAACTGTATTTCTACAATTTCCGACTCGCCATTGGGATTACTCGTAAAATATAATACTTCCGAACCCTTTGGCGTTTTAGTTAAATCATACTGTTTGTCACGAGTTACACCCGTTACCGGGAAACGCTTCATAAAAACACCACCATTTTTACCATCTTTATAAATCATATTATAAATGGTGCGTTCGTCATTTTTTTTATAAACAGCAATGTGTATCAAGTCTTTGCCAACAAAGGCTTTGTTTTGCACTTTAGTAACCATCATGGTTCCATCTTTTCTGAAAACAATTATATCATCGATATCAGAACAATCCGAAATAAGTTCATCTTTTTTCAATCCAAAACCAGCAAAACCTTCCTCCCGGTTTACATATAATTTTTCATTGGCAAGAACTACACTTGTGGCAATAATATTTTCAAATGATTTAATTTCTGTTTTACGTTCTCTTCCGATACCGTATTTTTTCTTTAAATTTTTAAAATATTCAATAGCATACTCAATTAAATTCGCTAAATAATTTTCTATATCAAGGATACGGGCATTCAATACATTCATTTTTTCATCCGCTTTAGCAGAATCAAAACGAGTAATTCGTATCATTGGAATTTGAGTTAATTTTTCAAAATCTTCGTTAGTTATTTCACGAATAAATTGTTTTTTGTATTTAGAAAATGATTTGTCTAAATAATTAAATAAAGTTGTTTTGTCGGAATAGTTTTTGAAGTCAATATACATTTCATCTTTTATGAATATTTTCTCAAGTGAAGCAAACATGAATGCTTCCTTTAATTCAGCTTTTTCAATTTCCAACTCTTTTCGCAATAATTCAAGCGTATTTTGCGTTGAAATTTTAAGCATTGTATTTACACCCACGAAACGAGGTTTGTCGGCTTCAATAATACAAGCATTGGGAGAAATAGAAAGCTCACAATCTGTAAAAGCATATAAGGCATCAATCGTCTTGTCAGGTGAAATTCCGGGGACTAAATGAATAACAATTTCTACATTTTCGGCTGTGTTATCTTCTACTTTTCTAATTTTAATTTTACCTTTATCGTTAGCCGATACAATGGTGTCAATTAAAGAACCTGTAGTAGTTCCAAAGGGGATTTCGTTGATTATTAATGTTTTTTTATCCAGCTGTGAAATTCTTGCGCGAACGCGTATTTTACCACCACGCAAACCATCATTGTAATTTGAAAAATCTGCCATCCCTGCAGTAGCGAAATCAGGCATGATATCCGTTTTTTTGCCACGCAATACAGCTATAGAAGCATCGCATAATTCATTAAAATTATGTGGCAACATTTTGCAAGCTAATCCCACAGCTATTCCTTCAACCCCCTGTGCTAATAGCAATGGGAACTTTACAGGTAAAGTCTCAGGTTCTTTGTTGCGCCCATCATAGCTGCTTAGCCATTTCGTAGTTTTTGGATTAAAAACCACTTCTTGAGCAAATTTTGAAAGACGCGCCTCAATATATCGAGGAGCGGCAGCCCTATCTCCCGTTAAAACATTCCCCCAGTTACCTTGCGTATCAATTAATAGATCCTTCTGACCCAATGCAACTAATGCATCTCCAATGGACATATCACCATGAGGGTGATATTTCATCGTATGGCCAATAATATTTGCAACTTTATTATAACGGCCATCATCTAAATCATTCATTGAATGCAATATTCTACGTTGCACTGGTTTTAAGCCATCCTCTACATAAGGTACAGCACGTTCCAATATTACATAAGATGCGTAATCCAAAAACCAATTTTGATACATTCCAGAAACGTGAATCACATTGTGCAACTCCTCGCCTCCTTCGTTCATATCTATGTTCGTATTATCTTTATTAATCATATTTTTTTATTCTATATCCAAGGACAATTTTTTTTAATGCGATTGCATCAAAAATTTATATTTTTTGTTGTTTTAATTATAAAGCACAAAAAAATTAGATGCCAGAATGATTTATTCGGTGCTTATCAAATCTTTTTCTACTACCAAATTTTCGATGATAAAATCCTGTCGCTCAGGAGTATTTTTCCCCATATAATAACTAAGCATATCCAATATAGTTCTGTCTTTTCCAATAATAACAGGGTCTTTGCGAATATCTTTGCCAATAAACAATTTAAATTCATCAGGAGAAATTTCGCCTAGTCCTTTAAACCTCGTGATTTCAGGCTTTGCCCCTAATTTTGCAATTGCTTCTTTGCGCTCTAATTCACTGTAACAATATATTGTTTCCTTTTTGTTGCGGACTCTAAAAAGAGGCGTTTGCAAAATATACACATGCCCATTTTTTACTAGATCAGGAAAGAACTGGAGAAAAAATGTCATCAATAATAATCGGATGTGCATGCCATCCACATCTGCATCTGTAGCAACTACTATATTGTTATAACGTAAATTTTCTATGCCATCTTCAATATTTAGTGCTGCCTGCAATAAGTTAAACTCTTCGTTTTCATAAACAATTTTTTTTGTTAGCCCGAATGCATTTAATGGCTTTCCTTTTAGGCTAAATACTGCTTGCGTATTAACATCGCGCGTTTTGGTGATAGAACCACTTGCCGAATCACCCTCACAAATAAATAAAGTAGTATCTAATTTACGTTCGTCATTAGAGCTTAAATGTATTCTACAATCCCGCAATTTTTTATTGTGCAAATTTGATTTTTTTGCTCTGTCTCGAGCGAGTTTTTGAATCCCTTGTAAATCCTTGCGCTCGCGTTCATTCTGAATAATTTTATAAAGAATAGTTTGTGCTACTTCTGGATTTTTATGTAAAAAATTATTTAATTCTGTTTTCAGAAAATCACCCACAAATGCCTTTACTGATATTCCTTTAGGACTAATTTCCTGCGAGCCTAATTTAGTTTTTGTTTGAGATTCAAATATAGGTTCCTGAACTTTAATACTTAAAGCGGCAATAATAGATGTGCGCACATCTACAGCTTCAAAATCTTTTTTAAAAAATTCACGAATAGTTTTAACCACTGCTTCTCGGAATGCCCCTTGGTGTGTACCTCCTTGCGATGTATGCTGTCCGTTTACGAAAGAATAATACTCTTCACCATATTGCTGATTACTGTGAGTTAAAGCTACTTCAATATCGTAGCCATTTAAATGAACAATAGGGTATAATACCGATCCGGAAATATTTTGTTGCAACAAATCCAATAATCCATTTTCTGAATGAAATTTTTGTCCGTTATAATTTATTGTTAAACCTCTATTTAAGTATGCATAGTTCCACAGCATTTTTTCTACATACTCATTGATAAAATGGTAATTTCCAAATATGTTTTCATCTGGGATAAATGTTACAAGTGTTCCTTTGCGCACATCTGATGGGCATATTTTTTCTTCACTTTTGATATTCCCTTGCGAAAAGGTAGCCTCTTTTGTTTGTTCATCGCGGTACGATTGGATTTTAAAATAGCTCGACAATGCATTTACAGCTTTTGTACCCACACCATTTAATCCAACAGATTTTTTAAATGCTTCTGAGTCGTATTTAGCTCCGGTATTTATTTTCGAAACTACATCCACTAATTTACCCAAAGGGATGCCACGCCCGTAATCCCTTACCCTTACTGTTTTGTCTTTAATAGTAATATCAATACTTCTTCCATTGCCCATTACAAATTCATCAATGCAATTATCGATAGTTTCTTTTAATAATATGTAAATACCATCGTCGGGTGAGGATCCATCCCCTAATTTCCCTATATACATGCCTGGTCGCAATCGGATGTGCTCATTCCATTGCAGGGTGCGAATACTGTCTTCGTTATATTTTATTTCTTTTTCTGCCATTTATTATGGATTGTAATATTTTTAATTTCTAATTACTAACAATACCTCATGATCAATCGTTTTTTCACAAAGATATATTTTAAAATAGACTTATAACTGATGTTTAGAAAAATTAACAATTGTTAATAAGGACGGATGTAATACAATAAAATTGTTTCGTGTTTTTGGGGAAATTTTATATTATTAAAGTTTTTTTACTATCAAATGCCTCAAACTGGCTATTCTTAAATTTGATTTTTTTGTTAATAAATAGATTATAAGCTAATTATATAGAGAGGGGGGCGAATTTAATTTGTTGGAAGGTATCGCTGTATAAAAAGAACGGTTATAAAAAATAATAAATTACAAATTTATAATTTTTATAACTGTTCTTTTAAAAAAATCCAAAATCGAAATAAACGTTATTGATTTTTTTTTATAAATTATTTAATTTTTGCTTCGTGTTTGAGCAGGAACCGAAATAGAAGGTAAATCTCTGTCAAACAAATACATTCCACCTCTATCATCACCAATTAGTTTTAATTTGTCAAGAACTTTACGCGCCAATGCTTCTTCTTCAATTTGTTCTGCAACATACCATTGTAAAAAGTTATGGGTAGTATAATCTTTTTCTTTAAGACATATTTCAACCAATCGATTAATTTCATTTGAAACTAATACTTCGTGCTTCAATACTTCTTCAAAAATAAATTGTATAGATTTGAATTTTTTAGGTGGTTCTTTTAGAGCAGGTATGACAGCTTGTCCACCGCGTTCATTTACATATTTAACTAATTTAAGCATGTGCATGCGCTCTTCATCCGATTGGGCATACAAAAATTCAGCAACGCCAGTTAATCCTTGCGTTTCTACCCAAGATGCCATTGCTAAATAATATTGTGATGACGCTGCTTCAAACTCTATTTGTTTGTTTAGTGCTGTTTCTACTTTATTTGTAACCATATGATATATTTTTAAAAGATTAGAAATACAAAGTTAATTGAATTCAAATTGATTGTCAAAATTTTTTTTCTTTTTTAGATGTTAAATATTCTCAATATTAATTGGGAGCAATTTTAAAATTAAAACCTTCAAAATTATTTCAAAATTTCGATGGTATTAAATTAAAATCCTTTTACTAACATAATTAAATCTCCAAAACAATAAAATAGCAGCCATAGTTAAGCCTAATGATAAGCCATACCAAACACCTAAAGTCCCATAATTACATTTGAATGCAAATATATAACTCATCGGTAAGCCTATACCCCAATAGGCAATTAGAGTAATTATAGTTGGTATTTTAACATCTTTAATTCCTCGCAAGGCACCCAATCCAACAACTTGAATGCCATCACTTATTTGGAAAAATGCTGCAATTACCAATAAGGAGGAGGTGATATTGATTACATTTACTTCTTCGTTAAAAAATGTTGGTAAAATATTTTTGAACAAAATAAAACTAACTGCCGCAATACTCATAAATACAAATACCATAATGAAAGTACTGAATCCAGCAATGCGAATACCTTCTCTGTTTTTTAATCCTAGTTGATTTCCGACACGCACTGATGCAGCAGCAGATAAACCACTAGCCATCATATATGTGACAGCAGCAATTGATAATGCTATTTGATGGGCAGCTTGTGCTGCAGGACTTATCCAGCCCACCATAATTACGGCAAAGCTAAATGCACCAACTTCAAATACCCATTGCATACCCGATGGCACCCCTAATGCTAAAATTTTTTTTGTTAAAGAAATCGAAATAGTTTTAAAATTTATATCTTTCCAATATACTTTAAATGCTTTGTTATAATAAACATATAAAAACATAGCAATTGCCATCACTATACGGGAAATAAAACTTGCCCAACAGGAGCCCATCATTCCATATTCTGGAAATCCCCAATGGCCAAAAATCATTAAATAATTTAGCAATATATTAAGTAAATTGGAGCCAATAGTAATTACCATTGCTATCGCCGTAAAAGAAAGCCCTTCGGTGAATTGCTTAAGTCCTGAAAAAATACAAAGTGGAATCATTCCAAGTATCATAACATTTAAAAATGGGATTGCTAAATCTACTACCGCCTGATCTTGATTAAAAAGATTTAAAATCGGTGATGCTAAAAATAATAATAGAAATAAAATTATACCCAGGGCAGTATTTATGATAATGCTGTGTTTTAATAAGGCTGCATTTTCTAAATAATTTTTTGAACTGTCTGCTGCCGCAACCAAGGGTGTAATGCCATAAGACACCCCTAATCCAAAAACTAATACTAATATATAAAGGCTATTTGCTAAGGCAACTGCTGCTTGAGGGATTGTGCCAATTTGTCCTACCATAGCTGTATCTACTACACTTACCATTATATGCCCCAATTGGCTAAGCATTAAAGGATAGGCTAGGAGAAAAGTTTTCCGGTAATTATAAATATATTTATTTGATAACAAAGATTTCATCAGATTGTTTTAATATTTATTTACTATTAACGAATTCTAAAACAATCAGATTGATTAGGATTGTTAATACCGTCCTAAATTATGACAGAGTAATTTTAGATTAATAAAATACTAATAAAAAATTATATGGGTTTCCCGGTAGATTCAATAAAATAAGCTTTAAGATCGGCGCCAATATCTTTGCGATAGAATTTATCTTTGTATTGAATGCGTTCAGCATTGAGGAATGCTTTTTTTAAAGCTTCATCCATTGTTTGACCAAATGAAGTTACTGCAATAACCCGACCTCCATCGGTGATAATTTTATTTTCAGAATTTAATTTTGTGCCTGCCTGAAAGGCAATACCATCCTCAACTAAATCCAATCCTTTAATTATATTGCCCTTTTCATATTCCTCTGGGTAGCCACCTGCAACAAGCATAATGGCTGTGGCGAAACGATTATCCAATTCAAGTGTTTTTAAATTCAAATTTCCATTAGCAACACCTTCAAATAGCTCTAATAAATCAGATTTAATACGTGGAATAACAACCTCTGTTTCCGGGTCACCCATGCGCACGTTGTATTCAATTACGGCAGGTTCACCATTATTATTCATTAATCCAATAAAAATAAAACCTTTATAGTCGATACCATCTTGCTTTAAACCATTTAAAGTTGGAATTATTATGCGATCTTCTACTTTTTTTATAAAAGCTTCATCTGCAAATGGAACGGGTGATATAGCGCCCATTCCTCCCGTATTCAAACCGATGTCGCCTTCGCCAATTCGTTTATAATCTTTTGCAGAAGGTAATATTTTATATGAATTCCCGTCAGTTAAAATAAAAACAGAAAGTTCAATGCCTTTTAAAAATTCTTCGATGACAACTTTTGAAGAGGCGTTGCCAAATTTTGCATTGGAGAGCATATCTGTAAGTTCTATTTTCGCAGCCTCCAATGTATTTGGAATAACCACACCTTTACCACCAGCTAATCCATCAGCTTTTAAAACAAAGGGCGGATGAAGTGTTTCTAAAAACTTTAGTCCTTCATTTAATGATTCTTTATCAAAAGTTCGGTACCTGGCAGTAGGAATATGATGGCGAATCATAAATTGTTTTGAGAAATCTTTACTTCCTTCTAATTGAGCTCCATTTTTTTGTGGCCCTATTACGGGGATATTTTTTAACCCCTCATCCGCTAAAAAAAAATCGTGAATACCTTTTACCAATGGATCTTCTGGTCCCACAATAACCATATTTATATCATGTTCTAATACTGTTTTTTTTATGGCAGCAAAATCAGTGGTTGAAATAGCTACGTTAGTCCCAAAAATAGAAGTGCCCGCATTCCCTGGTGCAATAAATAATTTATTGAGATTTTTACTTTGTGATAATTTCCATGCAAAAGCATGTTCACGGCCGCCAGATCCAAGAATTAATACATTCATAATTAAAATATTTTTTTGCAAAGAAACGAAAAAAGAGCTTGATACAATTTAATATTTAGATAAGAGGGCAGGTAATGCAATATAATAAAAATACTATTAACAGTTTTTAAAAAAATTACAATAGTAAATTCTATCGTTGATTTTTTAATTTAACTAATTAATAATTTTTTTTCAACTAAGCTTGTTAAACCTATGCCTGCAGTTTCTTTTATAATTGTTAAATTATTTATTCCCATCACATTAACATCACTAGGGTCGATTAAATATTTTGGAATATTCGCTGGAGCATAATTAATTAAGCCTGCTGCAGGGTGAACAAGCAAGGAGGAACCTACAACAATAAAAACAGAAGCTTTTTCAGCCATAAAATAAGCATTTTCCATTTCAGGAACCTGTTCGCCAAACCATACAATATGCGGACGAAGTTGAGAATTAAATTCGCACATGTCTCCTATATTTAATTCTTCTCCATTTATTTTATAAATAAATGATGAATCAATGGTACTCCTGCTTTTAGTTATTTCCCCATGTAAATGCAGTACATTTTTTGATCCTGCACGTTCATGCAAATCATCTATGTTTTGAGTAATTATTTGTACATCGTATTTTTTTTCCAGAGCAACTATAGCATGATGAGCCTTGTTAGGCTTGGCTGCTATTATTTGTTTCCTTCTTTTGTTATAAAAATCTAAAACTAGCGCCATGTTTTTTTTCCAGGCCTGGGGAGTAGCTACATCAGAAATATTATACTCTTCCCATAAACCATCGCTATCGCGAAAAGTTTTAATGCCGCTTTCAGCACTTATTCCAGCACCTGTAAACACAACTAATTTAGGTTTCATTGTATGATTATAATATTTATTAATAAATTATGTTTGTTTAAAATTAGGACCTTTATCTTTTTCTTACTATTTAATTTTTATAATAATAAAAAAAAATCTAATTTTTATTTATTAATTAGTTTTGTTCAGTTTTTTTATAAAAATAACATTAGGTAACAATCACTCTGTTTTTATTGAATTAACAAGCATGTGGTTAATGGTGTTAGTTTCATCGCTGGTTAAAAATCGCCACGCCCCAATTGCAATACCATCTATTTTTACATTCATTATTCGAGTACGCTTTAATTTTAAAACATTATAGCCCAATGTCTCACACATTCTTCTTATCTGTCGGTTTAAGCCCTGTGTAAGAATAATTGTAAATGTATTTTTATCGCGTTGTTTTATAAAGCATTTTTGAGTAATGGTGTCTAAAATAGCCACACCATTGCCCATTTGATCTATAAATTCAGAAGTTATAAGTTTATCAACTTTAACAATATATTCCTTTTCATGTTTATTACCTGCACGTAAAATTTTATTTACAATATCGCCATCATTGGTTAAAAATATTAAACCTTCCGAAGCTTTATCTAATCTCCCAATTGGGAAAATCCGATTTGGGAAATTTATAAAATCAATGATATTATCTTTGTCTTTTAAATCAGTAGTACAGGTGATACCAATAGGTTTATTAAATGCCAAATAAATAAATTTTTCTTTTGGTTTTATTGGTTTGTTATCTATTTCAATAAGGTCTTCATCACTTACTTTTGAACCAATTTCAGGCTTCAAGCCATTAATTGTAACCCTACCAGCTTCAATAAGTTTATCCGCCTCCCTTCTTGAACAATAACCTGTTTCACTAATAAATTTATTTATTCTTATTTGCATATAATCGAAAAATTTATAATAAGTAATACTAAATTATATTGTAAATATAACTAATCAATTTCCAAACATTTAACGAATTTTAAATTATTCATTAGTCATTAATCGAAATTACTTAATACCTATTTAAAATTATAACATGCGAATCAAAATTTTTACGATATTTTATTGTTTTATCGAAAATAGTAGATTTGAATTTTTTTTCACCATATTTGTAATATACTTTTATTATAAAAAGTTAATTTTTTTAGCGCTCATTAAATTAAAATATTTTTTTTGTGTTTTAAATTTATTTTTAAATAAGAAGTATTCAGTAAGCAGTAATATTCATTAAAATAAAATCCAATAATATTAAATTATGTCAACAAGCACCCAAGAAAGCATTACAACGCTAGAAACTGCCATTAAATTAGGTTTATTGCCGGATGAATTTGAGAAAATAAATACCATTTTGGGACGCGTTCCAAATTTTACTGAATTAAGTATTTTTTCTGTTATGTGGAGCGAACATTGTTCCTATAAAAATTCTATTGTTTGGTTGAAAAAATTACCTAAAAAAGGGCCTTATATTCTTGCTGAGGCTGGTGAAGAAAATGCTGGATTAGTTGATATTGGTGATGGCCTTGCCTGCGCATTTAAAATCGAATCTCATAACCACCCATCAGCTTTAGAGCCTTATCAGGGCGCTGCTACTGGAGTAGGTGGTATAAACCGTGATATTTTTACAATGGGGGCTCGACCAATAGCTCAATTAAATTCTTTGCGTTTTGGTGATTTAAAATTAGAACGCAACAAATGGCTTTTAAAAGGCGTAGTTAAAGGGATAGGTGATTATGGAAACGCATTTGGTATTCCTACCGTTGGTGGAGAATTGTTTTTCGACGACTGCTATAATGTTAATCCGCTGGTGAATGCTATGAGTGCTGGTATTGTAAAAGTTGGAGAAACTATTTCTGCAATTTCTTACGGCGTTGGAAATCCAGTTTATATTGTAGGCTCTGCTACTGGAAAAGATGGTATTCATGGGGCTACTTTTGCCTCTGCTGATATTACGGAGGACTCTGCAAAAGATTTACCTGCAGTACAGGTGGGGGACCCTTTTCAAGAAAAATTATTATTGGAGGCTACCTTAGAAGTAATTAAAACTGGCGGTGTTGTTGGTATGCAGGATATGGGTGCTGCTGGTATTATTTGTTCTACTTCCGAAATGAGCGCCAAAGGTGAGCATGGAATGGATATTTGGTTAGACAGGGTACCTACAAGGCAATTAAATATGCAACCTTTTGAGATTTTACTTTCTGAATCTCAGGAACGCATGCTAATAGTGGTGAAAAAAGGTGCTGAAAAAGAGGTAGAAAAAGTTTTTCAAAAATGGGATTTAAATTGTGCTAAAATTGGTGTTGTAACCGATTCAAAAAATATTAAATTTTATGTAGGTGATGAATTGGTTGCAGATGTTCCTGCATTTGATTTAGTTTTGGGAGGTGGAGCGCCTGTATATCATAGAGATTACAAAGAACCAGCATACTTTGCAGAGTCTAAGAAATTTAAAATGGAAGATATAAAAGAACCGGAAGACATGGTAGCGGTTTCAAAATTTTTAATTGCCCATGCCAACATAGCATCCAAACAATGGGTGTCAAATCAATACGATTCAATGGTTGGGACTGTAAATATGAGTACAAATGCACCATCAGATGCTGCTATAATAAATATAAAGGGCACCAATAAGGCAATAGCATTAAAAATAGATTGCAATGCTCGTTATGTGAATGCAGACCCGGAAATAGGCTGTGCCATAGCTGTTTCTGAAGCTGCTCGTAATATAGTGTGCAGTGGGGCTGAGCCTTCTGCAATTACAAATTGTTTGAATTTTGGTAATCCATATAATCCTGAAGTATATTGGCAATTTGTAAATGTAATAAAGGGAATGGGTACCGCATGTATTAAATTTCAAACTCCTGTTACTGGCGGTAATGTTAGTTTCTACAACCAGTCTTCCTATGAAGGTCCAGTATTTCCAACACCTACTATTGGGATGTTGGGTGTGTTGAAAGATAAATCAAAACGCATGACTTTAGGATTTAAGAATGAAGGGGATTCAATTTATTTGATTGGTAGTTCCAAAGATGATATTTCCTCCTCCGAATATTTATATTCCTACCATAAGATAAAAAATACTCCTCCTCCCGCTTTTAATTTAAATGAAGAATTTGAAGTGCAAAATGCAGTGAAAATTATTATTAAGGAAGGTCTTATTCAATCGGCTCACGACTGTTCTGATGGCGGCTTATTTATTACTTTATTAGAAAGTGCAATGATAAATAATTTAGGTTTTAATATTAGTTCAATTGAAGAAATTCGTAAGGATTCATTTTTGTTTGGCGAAGCACAAAGTCGCGTGATAGTTTCAGTAAAAAAATCGGATGAAGATAAATTTATTGATGTAATGATGGCTACAAATGCAGAATTTGAATATCTGGGTGATGTACAAGGCAAGGATATGATTATTGATGAAAAATCTTTCGGGACTGTAGCGGAAGCTAAAGTATTGTTTGATGAGGCTTTGGGAGAATTGTTGAAATAATTTTTAAAGAAGTTCTCCTCTTTTAATTAGTGTAATATATTAGGGGTGTAAAATAATTGTAAAATGAATTTAATAAATACAATTATAGGTAAAATTAGCTTTTTATAAAGAAAATTTAATCTGAAGTATTCATTGTGAATTAAACTTTTTAACAAAATCTTTATGATGGTTGCAACGTCTAAAAATTTAAAGAAAATAATTCGTAAAGTAGTAGCCTTTTTTATTTTTACTGTTTTTTTCTCTTTCATTTCCTATGCTCAACCCACCATATTTTTTAATAATGGAGCGGAGGTATATGTTTCCTCATCTACCATATTACATATAAATGGAGGTTTTCAAAATGATAATATTTTTGCAACAGCAAATGTATTTGAGAATGATGGTGCAATAACAATAGCAACATCAAACGGTATTGCTGGCAGTGTTTTTTTAACAAATAATTCAACCTTACAAGGGGATGGAAATTATTTTGTTGAGCAAGATTGGACCAACGATGCGGTTTTTATTGCTGGTAATAGTTCTGTTGATTTTAATGGGGATTTGCAGGAAAATATTACAAGCAGTAATGCTACTGTTACTACATTTAATAATTTGGTGCTGTCAGGAACAGGTACCGGCAATAATCGTAAAAAAACATTATTACTTGTTGATGCTAATATTGATGTAAATGGTACGCTGGTGCTTAATAATCGTGAATTAGAAACCTTAACAAATACAATATTTGTTCTTAATCCTTCCATAAATTGTATTTCAAATAATACAACGCCTGGTAATGAAGGATTTGTGAGCAGCAGCTTTGCCGCTGGTGGTAGCGGATATTTATCCAGAGTTACTAATTCGGCCTCAGCTTATTTATTTCCAACAGGATCTAGCAATTCTACTACTCGTTATCGCCCTGTAAAATTAACTCCCTCAGCAGCATCTGCAAATACTTATACAGCTCGTTTAGGAAATAATGATCCAACGCTTGATAATTTCAATATATTATCAATTGATACAACACTTTGCCAAGTAAATCAATTGTTTTATCATGAAGTTAAACGAAGCTCAGGAAGTGATAATTCGAATATAGATCTATTTTATGATCAAACAGCTGATGGTGCATGGGATGGAATGGCAAAATGGAATTCTACTGTTACATTAATTTGGAATAATATGGCTGCAGTTACTGCAACAGCAGGAAACCCTTTAAATGATATTTTGAAAGTTAATTGGGCCGATTTTTCTAATTCTCCCTATATTTTGTCAAGGCAAAAACCAGCTGCCCCATCACTTATGTGTTCCCCTATTTGTGCAAACTCCCCTAATAATATTTTTACCGCAACGGGCACAACGCCATTCTTTTTATGGTCATCTCCTTTAGGAACTACCATAACATCAGGGCAAAATACAAATACCGTATCGATTGATTGGGGAGCAGTTCCTGGAACGGTTGCGGTTAGTGCAATTAGCAATTTAGGCTGCGCATCTAGTTTAGCAACATGTATGGTTGGATTATTACAATCTCCTGTTGCCGAATTTAGCAGTAATATGTTAGAGAGTCATTATTTTAATTTCACCGACTTATCTGTTGGCGCAACAATGCAATGGGCCTGGGATTTTGGAGATGGTAAATCATCAGCCATTCAAAATCCTAATAATATTTATCTCTCATGCGGCTATCAAAATATTTGTTTGACGGTTTCAAATAATATTTGTTTCGACTCGGCATGCTCCAAAATATGGGTTAATGAATTAGCTATCATTCCCAACGTTTTTACTCCTAATGCCGATGATATTAATGATGAGTTTTTTATTAACAGTAATTGTATTGATAATTTTATGTTGGAAATTTATAATCGTTGGGGAATGAAAATTTTTGAAACTAATTTAACCGGGCGTGCTTGGGATGGATTTACAGCAAGTGGAGAAGCTGCCGTAAGTGGTACTTATTTTTTTATTTTTAAAGGAATTTCCAATATAAGTGGTAAAGATTTTAGTACAAATGGATTTGTTACATTAATTAGAGATTAATAGCTGCTATTAATCTGTAATTAAATACTATTTTATTATTTTCATTTAAGCTCATGCAACCTTATTGTATTTTTTTTTATCCTTGATCGTATCTCTATATATATTGTATTTTCGTATTCCCAATATTTAAAATGAAATTCCAAATAATAATTAATATTAACAACAAAAAAATGAAAAAAAAACAACTTATTAAAATTCTAGCAGCATTGCTATTTACCATTTGTACGAGCGCAAATTTCTTTGCTCAATCAGCACCAGGAACTTGGACTGTTCTTAATCAAATTTGTCATGATGATGGGGTTCTTGCAGTAAATATTACATCTGGATTAATTCCGCCGCTTAGTTTCAGTTATTATAATGTGTTTTATAATTTTATAAGCAATCATAGTAATGTAAATTCTTTAAATGATACTCTTTTTGGAATTCCCGATCCAATTGGGTACGTTTACGTTACCGATGCGTTTGGAAATTACTATGTTTGTGAGCCTTATATGCCCCCCCCATTTCAAATTGATCCACCTATTGTAACCCATGCAATATGCCCAAATCTTGGCACAGCCCAGCTTACTATTAATGGAGGAACCGTGCCAGTTTCTGTCCAATGGAATAGTTTTTTATATCCAGGGCCCCCGACAATTTTCGGTTCAGGAAATCCAATTAATTTACCAGGTGGAATGTATACTGCTTTAGTGACAGACGGAAGTGGATGTACTGTTTCGACGCCTATTGATTCTGGCGGCTATGGTGCTATTGTTATTGAAAATCTTTCGGGTATAAATTTTTCAGTCCCAACTACATCTGCAAATTGTACAAATGGTACAGCAGCTGTTACAAGCATAACGGGCGGTATAGCTCCTTATACCTACCTGTGGTCAAACGGTGCGAATACACCATCAATCAGTAATTTGTCTCAAGGGTCTTATGCAGTAACGGTTACCGATGCTCAAGGTTGCTCTTCTCCAAGTTCTTTTTATGTTCAACAAGCTATCCAGATAAATGCAAATACTACTGTTACTAACGCCACCTGCTTGCAATCAGATGGGTCTATCATCTCTTTTGGTTCAGGGGGAACGCCACCTTATACCTATCAATATAGTAATGGAATGATTGGACAAACTGTAAATGGGATAAGCGGAGGGTCATATCTTTCTGTTATTGCAACCGATGCGAATGGCTGTACCGGTTCAGGTTATGCTTATGTCAGTAGTTCAACACCAATAAATGTATATTATGCAACTACCAATAGCTCCTGTACGGCTGCAACAGGAAGTGCTACATTAGCCATTAGTGGTGGTACAGTTCCCTATGTTATAAATTGGTATACCTTCCCTGTTCAAACTGGGGTTTCTATCAATAACATGGCTGCAGGTTCTTATTCTTTTAAAGTAACCGATGCTGCAGGCTGCGTGAGAACCGGCACTGCTATTATTGCGCAACAAAGTATTATTAATGCCACGGCATCTGCATCTAACCCTTTTTGCCCTGCTACTACCGGTGATGTAAGTGTTAGTGCTTCCGGCACCAATCCTCCTTTTACTTATTTATGGACAACAAATGCTACCGGTTCAGTTATAGTAGGTGCGCCATTGGGCTATTACTCCTGCGTAATAACAGATAACGTGGGATGCTCCCTAACAAAAGGTGTTCATTTAACCACTACCTCCCCAATCAATATCGGTTTAAGCGGAACACCAGCATCTTGCATTTATACAAATGATGGAGCTGTTCTTGCAAATGCTACAGGTGGCACTGCTCCATATACATACAACTGGAGCAACGGGCAAACAGCACCCAATGCAACGGGCTTAGCTACTGGTAATTATCATGTATATGCGCAGGATGCAAACGGGTGTGCGGGGCATAAGTATACTTTTGTTAATTATAATGCATCCAATACAAGTTGCTATTGCACCATAACAGGTAAAGTATATGTTGATTTGAATAACAACTGTATATTCGATTCCGGAGAGCAAGGAATTGAACACATCATGATTCACTGTTCAGGTATTGGCTATAGCTTTACCGATGCAAATGGTGATTATTCTTTTGCCGTGCCAAGCGGTACCTATACATTATCGGAGTCGGTGCAAAGTATATACCCATTGGCTACCTGTCAAAATAATGCGGTTGTAGTTTCAGTTACAGCAAGTTCAGGCTGTGTATCTACCACTAATTTTGCAAATACAGCTATTACGATTCATGATATTCATATTGTTAGAACAAATATTAGTTTCGCTATTCCAGGAAATACACATACCCAGGGACTTATTGTACAAAACGACGGTACAGTTGCAGAAACAAATATTCAACTAGGGAAAAAACACGATGGCCAATTGGCATATGTTAGTTCTTCACCAAGTGTTTTCACCCAATTAAGCCCTATTCCTGAACCTAATTGGTATAGTGTTACCTCCGGTTTCACAACATTAGCTCCTGGCGCTTCAACAATGATCTATACCGACTATTTGGTGCCAACAAATATTCCAATAGGTACCGATGTTAGTTTTTGGGATTCAGCCGCATATGCTGCACCTATGACAAACTGGCTAAGCGATTATACTCCCTGGAATAATGTAGATAATGGATATACTACTGTAATTGGCTCTTATGATCCTAATTGCAAGGAGGTAACTCCTAAGGGAACAGGCAATCAAGGATTTATTGCTACCACCGATTCAGTTCTGGATTATGTGGTACATTTCCAAAATTCAGGCTCTTATTATGCCGAAAAAGTGGTAGTAATAGATACATTGGATACTGATTTGGATTGGAGTTCATTAAAAGTTGGATATTCCGATCATGATTATGTTGCTACCATATCAGAAAGTGGCGTATTGAAATTTACTTTTAATAATATTCATTTACTTTGGCAATCGAGCAGTGAAATGGCTAGCAGAGGATTGGTGTCGTATTCAATAACACAAAATCCGAATTTAAGTCCGGGAACCAGCATAAAAAATTCTGCTGCTATTTATTTTGATTATAACGAACCTGTAATAACCAATCAAACATTAAATACGATTCAATTTCCGGCAGGTGTTGAAGATCTGCTGTCAGTCTACGACCTTAGCGTTTATCCAAATCCGGCAACAAATGAATTAAATATTAAGCTCAGCAATACAGCTAACGCAAGTGTAATTAATGTTTATGATTTACAAGGTCGTTTATTGTTAAATGAAAACATAACAAATAAAACTAATATGCATAAAGTCAATATTAGTTTATTAGTAAACGGCTGCTACTTTGTTGTAGTAGAAAAAAATGATGGACAAAAAATTTCCGCTAAGTTTATGAAAAATTAAATTTATTATTATTAATCTTTATTAAAAAAAAACAGCCATGCATTTTTGCATGGCTGTTTTTTTTTAATAAAAATAATGGATGTACCACCCAATATTTATCAAAAATGATACTTGGTTGTCAAATAGGTATTTTTAATTACTAAGCATCAATATTCGCATACTTGGCATTTTTCTCAATAAATTCTCTCCTTGGAGGCACTTCGTCTCCCATAAGCATTGAAAATATTCTATCTGCTTCTGCTGCACTTGTTATAGTAACCTTGCGTAAAGTTCTGTTTTCAGGATTCATTGTTGTTTGCCATAATTGTTCGGCATTCATTTCACCAAGACCTTTATAACGTTGTATATTAACAGTACCCTCTTTGCCTTCAGCTCCCGCTAACTCTTTAACAGCAGCGCTACGTTCTTCTTCTGTCCAGCAATATTTTTGCTCTTTACCTTTTTTTATTAAATACAATGGAGGAGTTGCAATGTATATATGACCATTTTCAATTAACTCTTTCATGTGACGGAAAAAGAAAGTTAAAATCAAAGTAGTGATATGGCTACCATCAATATCAGCATCACACATGATAACCACTTTATGATAACGTAATTTATTAATATTCAATGCGCGGTCATCTTCAGGAGTTCCTCTAAATACACCAAGAGCAGTAAATATATTTTTTATTTCCTCATTATCATAAATCCGGTATTCCATTGCTTTTTCAACGTTAAGGATTTTACCCCTTAAAGGAAGTATGGCCTGAAAAGCACGGTTACGACCTTGCTTGGCAGTACCACCTGCGGAGTCGCCCTCTACAAGGTAAATTTCGCACATAGAAGGATCAGACTCAGAACAATCGGAAAGTTTGCCAGGTAAGCCTGTTCCTGTAAGCACACTTTTGCGTTGCACCATTTCGCGCGCTTTACGAGCAGCGTGGCGAGCAGTAGCAGCTAAAATTACTTTATCAACGATAGTTCTAGCTTGTTTGGGATGCTCCTCCAGGTAATTGTTTAACATTTCACTAACAGCGATATCCACCGCACCCATAACCTCATTATTACCTAATTTAGTTTTAGTTTGTCCTTCAAACTGAGGTTCTTGCACCTTTACAGAAATTACAGCTGTAAGTCCCTCACGGAAATCATCCCCATTAATCTCTATCTTTACTTTTGAAAGCAAACCTGATTTTTCAGCATATGATTTCAAGGTGCGTGTTAGGCCTCTTCTAAAGCCTGCAAGGTGAGTACCACCTTCGTGAGTATTGATATTGTTTACATAAGTATGTAAATTTTCAGAATACGATGTATTATACATCATAGCTACTTCAACAGGAATTCCGTTTTTTTCGCCTTCCATATAAATAACATCTGCAATAAGTTTTTCGCGAGTAGCATCCAGGTAACTTACAAATTCTTTTAATCCTCCTTCAGAATAAAAAACTTCGTTACGATCAATTCCTGCATCGTCTTTTTCCCTTAAATCGGTAATACTAATGTGTATTCCTTTATTTAAATAGGACAATTCACGTAAACGAGCGGCAATAATATCGTAATGATATACTGTTGTAGTGAAAATTGTTTCATCTGGTTTAAAAGTTACTATTGTTCCTCTATAATTTGTTGACCCAATTTCTTTAACAGGATATAAAGGTTTTCCGATATTGTACTCTTGGATATATTCCTTACCATTTCTGTGAACATTAACCGACAATAGGGTAGATAGGGCATTCACACAAGATACACCAACACCATGCAAACCACCAGATACTTTATAGGAATCTTTATCAAATTTACCACCTGCATGTAAAACAGTCATAACAACTTCTAATGCTGATTTTTTTTCTTTGGTATGATAATCCGTTGGGATGCCTCTACCATCATCCTTCACTGTTATGGAGTTATTTTCATTAATGGTAACAAAAATATTTTTGCAATGGCCTGCTAATGCTTCATCAATAGAGTTATCAACTACTTCATATACTAAATGGTGGAGGCCTTTTTGTCCTGTATCACCAATATACATGGATGGGCGCTTACGAACAGCCTCTAATCCTTCCAATACTTGAATACTATCAGCCGAATATTCTGATGCTGCTTCTAAATTACTCACCATTGGTTTTGTTTCGTTTTTGTCCATTGTATTTTGCATAATTTTTTTAATTTATTTGAATATTAATCTTACGCTTTCCCTTCTATCAAATAAGCAAATATCAATTGAATTAAGCTGTTTTTGAAAATAGATAACAAATGTACTCAATTACCATGATAATAGGTTTAAAATATCGAATAAAAAGTGATTGAATTACTAACATACAGTTAATAAGAATTTACTAAAAATTGCTGAATATTGAATATTTTTTTGTATTAAATTAAGTATCATATTTCCATTTAGATAATTGTTAGGATATTAGCTTTATAATAGCTTACAAGATTCAAATGGAGGATATGTTTTTTTCGAAAAGGACAAATTTTAATTCTAAAAAATAATAAAGTAGGGGTGGTAAAAAGAGGCATGCCGTCAAATTTTGTTGAATAAAGAAATTGAGCAGATGGAATTTAATTTATTGAGCTTTAGCAGTATAAAAACGATAAGCTAATCCAGCAGTAATTTGGTGCTTTGAACCTACTTGAACGCCATTTAAATATTGATAAATAGGGATTTCATTAGTTACGTATAGTATAACAGACTTCAGGTTAAAGCTAATTTGAGGGACAATAAAGACCTTTCTACTTCCAGTTGCTGCAATATCTATATTATAAAAAGCAAGTAAATCAATATCTTTAGCTGCCTGCATTTTACTTGTCCATTCCCCCTTTAATTGAACTGTTATACCTATTTTATTGAAAAATGTTTTACCAGCAAATAATCCCAAACTGGCATAATCGCCATATTTTTCTCCTAATGAATTCCAACCTTTTTTAACATAAAAGCTATTTAAAAAAAAGCGAGTTTTTACTAAAGGATATCCTCTAAATAAAAAAGCATAAAAAATAAAATCGTGTGAGCCATTTGTAGGTTGAACTGCTGGTGGAGAAATGGTATAGTATTTCTTCCCTGTTGTTGGATTTGTATATACAACAGTGGAATCGTCGTGTTTCCCAAGAGGTATTTTGTAACCCATACCTAGAGTTATTTCTGTACGTTTATTTTCTGTTGTTCGATTGTAAATATTATAGTGTGGGAAGATAATAAGATCACTAATACCTGAGGAGTAAGTTGTATCTCGTTTATTTAATCCGATCAATTTTTTATTTAAAAAATAACCAGATTCAATGGACATTGTTAAATCTTTAGAAATTCCATAAGCCCATCGTAAATACATGTAATTACTATTAAAATTATCAAATTGAGACGCGCTAAGCGCATCTTTTTTATAGAATTTATTGGTGCTAATGTATTGATAGTTTGCTGCAATTTCCATTTCTCTGTCGAGCAGCACACCTTGTGAAGCACCTCCAGCTATAGGGCTTCCCGATCCGCCTGAACAGCAGCCTTGTCCATTCATGGAATTTGATAAAAAAAATGCAAATATGGAAATTAAAAATAATCGCATTTTATAAAAAATAAAAAGGTGAAATAAAAAATAGTTTTATATTGCTTGTAGCTGATATAATAATATTTTATTGGGAAATAGCAAATTGTATAACTTTAGAAAATGTTTTAGAATTTAATTTAATAAAATAGATACCATTACTAAACATCTCGGTATTTATTTGAGTAATATATTTCACTTCAAATTGCTTTTCAGGAATAACAGTGATTAATTTTTCTCCAATTAAATTATAAAGTACAATAGAAAATTCCTCAGTATAATCAAAGTTATATTCGAGTGTAACACTTTTACTTGCAGGGTTAGGATATAAATTAATATCTGGATTTATATTTTCAATACAGTTAATGCTTGCAGTTCCAAGGGCTTCATTAATGGCTTCACTTAATTGGTGGGAATTTTGGCCATTATTTTCATTTAAGTAAACTTTGTGAGCAGCGCCGCCTAAAACTACAATTTTAGGCATTCCAATGCCATTCCCATCATACTGGCTCATATTTAAGGCTGTATTTGAAACTGTTATTGCATTTGAAATTCCATTTGTAGAAACCCATGAACTTAATGTTGAACAAGGGGTTGTTCCATTATCATCTGAAATAATATAAATAACTCTTCCTGGATGCGAAATTTCAAAATTAGCAACATCATCACTGGAAGCAATTGTTGGACCGATACAACTTAAGCAGGGCATCACAAAAGAAATAACCATTACTTTGCCCTCATCAAGTTCAGCAAATAGGTGATGTGGATTTCCTGCACAATCATTTAAAGTATAATCTGTAGCAGTTATTTGGGCAATTGATAATGACTTAAATAAGAATATCATTAAGCATGAAAGAAATATATTTTTCATAATTCAAAGTTTTAACTATTTATAAATTATATTATTTTATTTCATTTTTTAAATTTTTATGGAGATGGCAACAAATAGGAAAGTGATCGGATAATTCCTTTTTAATAGTAAGGAAATCGTATGCCGTAAATTGTTTGCTATGCAATATATAATCAATCCGAAGAGAGGGGAATTTGCCAATATAGCTTCTCCCTAAGCCTTCACCACTTTCAATAAAAGCATCTTTTAGGTTTTCAGAAATAGTATGATAGGAATAGGAAACTGGAGGGTCATTAAAGTCCCCACAAATAATTACCGGGTATGGCGATTTGGCGATATGCTCAGAAACAAGTTCTGTTTGGGTAGATCGTTTAATAAATGCTCTTTTGATGCGTTTTAATATGTTTTTCGATTTTTCTAGCTCCTCTGTTTCATGGTTTTTCATTAAATCATCAACAAATTTGTAGTCTTCGTATCCCAAATGGATAGATTGTAAATGAACATTATAAACCCGAACAGTATCTTTATTTATCAAAAGATCAGAATATATACATATATTATTGCTGTGCTTATCGAAAATTATTTTCCCCTTAGAAATTATAGGGTAAACAGTAAAAATCGCAACACCATATTTATTTGTTTTGTTAACCTTACCAGTATATTCTATGTGTGTATTTTTCGATTTTTGAATTTTTATTAAGGTATCTAGGTTATTGTATTGCAGACTGTTATCGCTGGAGGAAAATTCCTGTAAACAGATGATATCAGGGTTCTCATTTTTTATTAATTCAAGCATATTATTGCGAGTGTTAATTTTATTACTCCATTTATACAAATCGAAAAGTCGTACATTATACGACATAACTTTAATTGTATTTAGTGGCTTATCAGGCTTTTCTGTTAAATTAATTTGCAGGTATTCTTGTAAATGTACCCAGCCGCCGAAAATGATTAAGAGTGAATATAACATTTGCTTTTTAAATTGTATGCCCCAATAAATTACAAAAAGCAAATTAACCAATACAAATAAAGGATAAGCTAGACCAAAAAATGCGATATACCAAAAATTTTCTGGGCTAACATAGGGTGCAAAATAGGAGATAAGTAATGCTATAACTGCAATGTGGTTTGCAAACATCATAATTCCATTAAAAAAATTACGTCCGCGCCTAGCAGTCTTTTCCTTTATTGGGATTATATTTTCTTCGGTTGAATTCACTTTTTTATCATTAAAATATACGCGACAAACAACAATATTTATGGATACTTTTGTGCCTTGAAAAACAACAAAATTACTTCGCCAATTCTATACTATTTATTTCTTAACAATACCAAAAGGATATATTATTTGCTAGCATTAAATAAAATACCTTTTTCAGATTTACTCAAACTTTCATATCCTGACTTTGAAATTTTATCAAGAATAGCATCAATTTGCTGCTGTTCAATTTTCTTATTTATACTGTAAGCTTCATCGGAAACAGATTTTTTATATGCTACCTTCATTTTACTTTTCTGATTGTTGTTGAAAAAGCCATTGATAAAATTAAAAAATCGAATAATCCATAAGGTCCAATCCCTACCCCTTTTATATTGAATAATAAAAACATATCCCATAATTGCTCCTCCTAAATGCGCAATATTTCCTCCCACATTATTATGAGAAGCCACATTTAACATATCAATAAATATAACAAATAAAGCTATATAGAGTAATTTAACAGAACCGATAAAAAGCATATTTATCCTGTAATTAGGCACTAAAGTAGCTGCAGCTATTATTATAGCAGTAATTCCTGCTGAAGCACCTACCATATTGGAATCACTGTAATTTTGAAAGTGGGGGAGGAAAGTAAATAGTAAAATGGTAATTAAACCACCGGCAATGCCACCCATCAAATAAAGTGGTATAATTTTTTTAGGTGATGTATATTCCGATAATATTTGTCCAAACCAATATAAAGTAATTAAATTCCATAAAATATGCATTACTTCAAAATGAGTAAACATATATGTAATTAATGTCCAGGGTTTATAAATAAACGCATGGATATTTAAGGGGAGGGCAATAGCATCTTTTATAAAGTTTAGTTTATTGTCAACTCCCGCCCCAAATAAAAAGAGTAGGATATGCAAAATGCTTATAAATAAAAAAACGAAAGCATTGATAATAATTAATCGTGTAATTGGATTATTACTCCGCACTTTTAATTTTAAATCTTCAATTATTGGAATAGCCATAACTTTTATTTGCTGTTTTAAAATATTTTATAAAATTAAAATGTCACAATAGGCATGGATCCTAAATTATATTAATAAATTTTATTACTATTTTTTTGCCAGTATTTAATGAGAAAAAAACCGAATAGCATACCTCCTAAATGTGCGAAATGAGCAACATTATCTCCTGAATTATTTGCTAAGCCAGAATATAATTCAGCTGCTCCATAAAGTATTACAAACCATTTTGCTTTTATTGGTATAGCGAAATATATATATAACAAGGTATTAGGGAATAGCATTCCAAAAGCTAATAAAATACCAAAAACAGAGCCTGATGCACCTAATACTACAGGCGCGTTTAATAAATCTGCTTTATAAATTTGCATGTAATCTACTGAAATAAGCAATGCCTCCTTTAAATTATTAGAAGCTATTGCTTGGGAGAAGGCTCTAGGAATTAAATCATTATAATGGTTAACAGCCTCCTGAGAGTTCATTTTTAGTTGAGCAGGATCTATAAAATTTTGAAACTCCTGTAGGGAAGGGTTTGCTATGTAATTCTCAATGTAATCAAGTGCTGGTTTCATTTCAATATATACTATTGCATAATGACAAAAAGCGGCACCAATCCCTGTTATCAAATAATAGGTTAAAAATCGTTTTGGTCCCCAATAATTTTCAAGGGTATTGCCAAACATCCATAAAGCAAACATATTGAAAAATAAATGCATGAAACTACCATGCATAAACATATATGTAATTAATTGATAAGGTCGGAAATCACTAGAAAGTGGAAAATGTAGGCCCAGGATATTACCTAAGTCAATTCCAAATTGAGTTTCCATTGCTAAAGTGGAAAGAAATAATAAGCCGTTAATAATTAATAAATTTTTTACAACTAAGGGCAGAATATTAAAACTGTTAGGTCTAAATTGTTGGTAGGACATAGGCTTCAAAAAAATTTAAATGCGCTTTTTTTAAAAAATAATCAATAAGTTATAACAAATTTGTTTAAAATAATATTCAATTAATATAATTAATATTTCCTTTTTTTATTTATAAAATTATTTCCAATGGAGGAAATAAATAATAATATCAAGTGTGATAATATGTAATAAATACTATTTTTTTATTTTTTAAATCGCCTATCTAAATCATCAATTGAAAATGTAGAAATGGTAGGTTTGCCATTGGGCGTGCTATAAGGCATATTACATGCAAAAAGCTCGTCAATAATGTTATTCATTTCCTCCTGCGTTAAAATTTTACCAGATTTTACGGCCATATTTCGAGCCATAGCACGTGCAATATTTTCGCGTTTATTTGATTTTAATTCTTGTAAATTTTGTTTGTAATTTTCTATTAAACCTTCCAGTAAAGTGGCGGCATCATAATGGAGTGTATCGGCTGGCACACCATGTATGATAATAGCATTCTTACCAAAATCTCTAATATCAAAACCTATATTTTTAATTTCAGATTGTAATTCTTTCACCAATGCAAAATCAGTAGCATTTAATTCAACAGTTTTAGGGAAAAGTTCTTGCTGCGTAACCGAATGCTGTTTGTCAAATGTTTCTAAAATACGTTCATATAGGATTCTTTCATGAGCACCTTGCTGGTCAATAACCATAAAGCCAGTTTTAATATGTGATAAAATATATTTATTATGTAGCTGATAAATTAGTTTTTTATTACTTTCATGAAGCTCATTTTCCCAGTCAGCATTTATAGTTTGCTGTATTTCATCCTCTTTTTTTATTTCAAATCCTATCTGATTATCGGCAAGCCTGTTATGCATCGTTTCGCCATTTGATCGATTTGACAGCTCCTGTTCCTTAGGTTTAAAACTTTTGGAATATTCATTTTTAAAAGGATTAAATGTAGGATCTACTTTTATTGTAGGCTGTTTAATAATACCATCAAGAGGCTGTAACGGCCTGTTATAAAAGTGCGATTCCTGATTAAAATCAATACTTGGAGCTATATTAAACTGTCCTAAAGATTTTTTTATTGCTGAAAGTAAAAAAGTATAAATAGTTTTTTCGTCTTCGAATTTAACTTCTGTTTTTGTTGGATGTATATTAATATCAATTGTTTTCGGGTCAACTTCTAAAAGTAGAAAGTAAGAGGCGAAACTATCTTTTGGTAAAAGTTCTTCAAATGCTGATTGAACAGCATGATGAAGATAAGTATTTTTTATAAAGCGTTTGTTAAGAAAGAAAAATTGTTCACCACGGGTTTTTTTTGCAAATTCAGGTTTTATAACAAATCCTTTTATTTTAACAATGCTAGTATTTTCTTCAACGGGAACTAATCGGGTATTATAGGAACTTCCAAAAAGCGCCATTAACCTTTGTTTTAATGAGCCAGCTTCAAGATGAAAAACTTCTATGGAATTATGATGTAAATTAAAAGCAATAGAAGGGTTAGGAATAGAAACACGCTGAAATTCATCAATGATATGGCGTAATTCTACCGAATCGTTTTTCAAAAAATTTCTTCGTGCAGGAATATTATAAAATAAATTTTTGATAGAAAGGGAGCTTCCTTCCGGGCACAGAAAAGCTTCTTGATTTTTTAGTTCGCTAGCTTCTATATTAATTTTAATACCTAGTTCGTCGCCAATGCGTCTAGTTTTTAATTCTACTTGCGCAATAGCAGCAATGGAAGCTAATGCTTCCCCTCTGAACCCCATGGTTTGTATTGCAAATAAATCTTCTGCTTTTCGTATTTTTGAGGTAGCATGTCGCTCAAAACTCATGCGGGCATCTGTTTCGCTCATTCCACAACCATTATCAATAACCTGAATAAGTGTTTTCCCTGCATCCTTAACAATCAATGTAATAACTGTGCTGCCTGCATCTAATGCATTTTCCATCAACTCCTTAACGGCAGAAGCGGGTCGTTGAACCACTTCACCAGCAGCAATTTGATTAGCAACAGAATCGGGTAGTAATTGAATAATATCAGACATAGGAGTTTTATCTTTACAAAAATAGTACTAAAATTGAAATGTGGACGTTTTGGCAGAATTGTTTTATACTTAAAATAAAATTTGTTCCAGAAGAGCTAATTAAATTATTAATTATAAATAGAATGGATATAATTCTTTGGATATTAGAATTTTTTATGAAAAATAGCTTCTATTAAAAATTAAGGCTCGAGTTTTTTTAATTTCCTTTAATTAACTTTTCAACTTTTTGAAAATCAGGAGTATAAATACAAATAAAATAAATCCCATTTGCCAAGTGCGAAATATCCGTGAAAGAATTATTATTTATAACAGCAACTTTTTCTCCTAATATATTTTTTAATTCAATTGATTTAATTTTCTCAGAGGCTAGGGAGCTATCAAAAAAAAATAAATCATGGGAAGGGTTCGGATAAATATTTATTATATTTTCATTAACAGCAATTTCATTAATTGTGATTGCTGGGTTAATATTCCATCCTATTTCTTTTAGTATTCCTATTTCTATGTTAGCGGGTTTCCTAACTGTATCACCTAGTCCCCAGCAATAACTCATAATTGAATTACAAACAGAATTATGAAGATGCAACAAATCTACTCCTAAACTAAAAACGCCGGTACCCCCCGATAGCTTGATGGCTTGACCCCCATTAGAAGAATTTGCAAAAGCTGGACCATCAAAATAATTGGATGTAAACTTTATGCTATCACCTAATGTTGATGTGTTATTAGCTGCAATTCCCACTAAATTACTTTGAGATTCTTTTATTATATATTTATCATAAATTGTAGGGACACTGTCTTGTCCACGCCAAGGGAATGAAGTAGTAAGAGGTGAAAGAGCCGATGTTGGTATATTTCCGAAGGAACCTATATTATTAGGATTTACATAACCATCGCTATAAAAACCTAAGCCATGACCTATTTCATGCATAATAAATGTTATGAAATCCATTTTGTTGTTAGGAGGCGTTCCTGTACCATAATAAAAAGGAGTGTATAGGTTTACATAAATATCCATATCATATTCCCCTACATTTAATTCGCTAGCTGCTAATTGATTGGCTAATGATGTAGGATAAATATAATTATTAAGTGGGGCATTAGTGAAGTTTTTTCTGCCATTCCCGAGAGTTAAGCCAGAAAAAGGATATTGGGAGTTATTCACTAAAAAAATATTTACTTTAATAGGTTCAGTAATTAAAATATAATTGCTCCATCTTTGAGCCGCTTCATTTAAAGAAGACACAAGTCCAGCCGGCACAGTGCTTCCATTTATATTAAAAGTAAAAGAAGTGTTGGTTTGGGCCTCAATGCCGAAAGTTATAATGATAAATAATGCTACCAGCTGTTTTTTCATTGTAGGTGTTTAAATAAAATTAATAATAACAAAAAATACTTTTTGTCATTTAAAAGTACGAATTTATTTTTAGTGAAGTTTTCGAAATAAATCCGTAAATTAAATGTTTCAACAACTTGATGTTTTTCTTTTGTTTGGATCAAAAAGAAACAAAAAATCAAGACAAACGATTCCTCCAACTCTGCAGCCCTGCATCGCTTTTGTTCATTCCTTACGCGCGTTTTCATAAGGATATTTTTTGCAAAAAAATGAAATCCTCTGTTTTTTATTAATATAACTGTTTTGTCGAAATTATTTTGAAAGCTTTACTTAGTTTTTTTTAAAAATATTAATATTTCCCGGATCAATAATGAGATAATTATGGTACTGGATCATGCCCATGCCCTCCAAATGGATTACATGAAAATACCCGTTTAATAGTCAAATAGCTTCCTTTTATTATGCCGTACTTTTTTAGTGCTTCTATGCCATATTGTGAGCAAGAAGGAACGTACCTGCAGGATGCACCTAATAGAGGAGAAATACTATATTGATAAAATTTAATTAAACCAATAAAAATATTACTTAACGCATTTGAAATTAGTTTCAAGTTTTATTAAGTATTGATATTTTTAATTAAATGCTGTAATGCTAAAACTGTTTTTTCTTCCATCTCGGTATATTCAATAATTGTTTTTGAAATAAAAATAAACATTAAATTTATGCTCTTATTTTCCAAATTATCATGTAAAAGATGTTTGTTTTTTCTATATACCTCTCGCATCAATCGCTTTATTCTGTTTCGGTCTACAGCTTTTTTAAATAATCGCTTAGGTACACTAAAAACTATTTTTATAGAAGAAATGTTGGAATGGGATGCCTGCCAAATAATTTTAAAAGGCTTACTATTAAATGATTTACCTTTTTCAAATAGACCATCAATTTCAATCTTACTGCATAATCGTTCCGCTTTGGTAAAGGTTTGCATTTTTATCCCGAAAATTATATTACAATTTGGCTAGTTTTTAGGGTAATATATTAGTCTCATTCCTTTACAATTTTTTTTAATCTAATGCCATCTTCCGCAACAATTTTTAAAAAATAAGTTCCTCTTGCAATTTCATTAACATCAATGGGCTGATCCGTCAAATTGTTTTCTATTTCTTTAACTAATTTACCATTTATATCTGAAATAGAAATTAATTTTGGATTCACTGCATTAGCACTTTTTGTTATATATAATTTATCGAAAAATGGATTTGGAAAAACAAAATATGGATGCTTATTATTTATCCAATCAACAGTTTTTGCAGAAGTTGATTTTGATAAAGCCAAAGTAGATAGTTTAACAGATTCGCCATTTGAATTATTATTATTATTGGATGAAATAAATGCTCCATAAAAAGTAATATCACCATTTTCTATAGTAGGTGCTATCCAATCAAATGACCAAGTGGCTGTGCCTGATGGAAATGAAGTGCCTCCAGTTTTATGAGTGATATAATTCCCGTTTCCAATTAATTTAGTGGTTGTTATATTTGTAACAACATAAGTACCTTGATTAACTCCAGCAAAGTTTTGTGCTGCTATTTCAAAACCAAATTTGGTCGTATTCGTCGCAGTTATTGTTCCTGTAATTGTATAGGTTTGACCAGGAGTGTATCCCTCTGATGGAATATTACTTGTTATTAAATTTGGTTCAGTTGTAGCAACTCCTGAATGACAGGAAGTACAATTAAAACCATCACCGGGGGACCCTGTCTTGCCTATAGGCGCTCCAGTTGAGTTTGCAATAGCAACTAAGGAATATTCCGATATAATAAAAGAAATAATTAAAATTGTAAAAATTGAAATTAAAAATTTAGTTCTATTCTTCATTGGCATCAATTTGAATAACTTTCGTAATTTTATTTTGTGGAAATAAAGTAATAATAAAAGCAATAAATATTATCAATTAAAATTTATAGAATTAGAATTACGCTTATAAAAAAAATGATTTTAAGGTTCAATTATCTAAATATAATTCAATTAATTTTAAGAAAAAAGAGAATTATATAGGATAAAATAAAAAATATAAAATAAAATTTATTCCATAGTTTTTAATTCTGCAACAAGCTCTGTCAGTGCTTTTTTTGCATCACCAAAAAACATAGATGCTTTAGGGTCATAAAACAATAAGTTATCAATACCTGCATAACCTGCATTCATTGAACGTTTGTTTATGATAATATTTTTTGATTTGTCAACATCCAGAATAGGCATCCCATAAATTGGTGAGGATGGGTCTGTTTTAGCAGCTGGATTAACTACATCATTTGCTCCAACAACTAGTACAACGTCAGTTTGTTCAAATTCAGGATTTATATCTTCCATTTCTACTAATTTTCCATAATCCACATTTGCTTCAGCTAGCAAAACGTTCATATGTCCTGGCATACGACCTGCTACAGGATGTATAGCATATTTAACTTCAACACCCCTTTCTTCCAATAATATTTCAAGTTCATGAATAACGTGCTGAGCTTGTGCCACGGCTAAACCATAGCCTGGAACGATAACAACTCTTTTAGAGTAATTCATCAGCACAGCTAAATCAGATACTTGTATGTCTTTAATTGCCCCAGCAGCTGATGCATTGGAGTCAGTTTTTGCGCTACCGCCAAAGGCACCAAAAATAACATTACTCAATGGACGATTCATTGCTTTACACATTATTAATGTTAATAATGTACCTGCAGAACCAACAAGAATTCCACCTGTTAACATAATTTTATTATCGTAAAGGAAACCACCGAAAGCAGCAGCTAATCCAGTAAATGAGTTAAGCAATGATATTACTACCGGCATGTCGGCTCCACCAATTGGAATTGTAAATAAAATTCCATAAATTATTGCAGCAGCAAATAATAAATATACTAACATCATATTTCCGCCTGTAGCAATGATAAAACCACCAAAAGCAAAAACACCAATCATAACAATTGTGTTGAGGATATTGTATTTAGGCAGTCTAATTGGTTGATTCATGGTGCCATTTAATTTCAAGTAAGCAATAATACTACCTGAAAAAGATACTGTACCAATTATTAATCCTAAAATAATCGCTATCATTTTACCTCCATACATAACGAAAAATGCACCAGGGAAATGCATTGCTAAGCCTAATACAGGACTATTTTCTATGGTAGATATCAAATGATTGTATTCAATTATTGAAATCAGCGCTGCACATGCGCCGCCCATGCCGTTAAACATAGAAACTAATTCAGGCATTTTTGTCATTTGAACATTTTTGGCTGTCATCCAACCAATTGCAGTACCCACAACAATACCACCAATAATTAAACCCATTGCGATAATTGATACATCGCCCTCATGTAAAAATATTGTTCCCAAAATAGCGAGCGTCATACCTGCAGCACCAATTAAATTACCTTTACGCGCTGACTTTGCATTACCCATCATTTTTAAACCGATAATAAATGTGATCGACCCAATTAGGTAACAGATTTCTAATAAATTGTGTTTCATGTTTTTTTAAATTCTAAATTCAACTATTAAATTCTAAATTATTAAAATTAATTTTTTATAAAAAATAAATTTTACGTTTAATGATTAGTGAAGTTTTCGAAATAACTCCCGCAAATTAAATGGTTCAAAAACTGTGTGTTTTTCTTTTGTCTTGATACCCTTCGGCAAAAGCTCAGGACAGGCTCCA
>Ga0114966_10000302_pt1 | contig 47875 bp, 38 predicted proteins | sample M_130207_XF_Meta_FD_87029 | JGI IMG/M metagenome (GOLD analysis project Ga0114966, IMG submission 87029) | Freshwater microbial communities from Lake Montjoie, Canada to study carbon cycling - M_130207_XF_MetaG | ecosystem: Environmental > Aquatic > Freshwater > Lake | place: Lake Montjoie... | reverse complement strand
ATTGATTATGCTATTTAGATTTTTCTGTTTTGATGTAATTTCAGAATGCTCATCATTAGATGTATCTTTATAGTCTACAGAATCAGGACTGTATGTTACAATGTTCTTTTCATCTTTTGATATGCTTGATACATTCTTTACTACTTGTTGATTGCAAGCAGTGTTACATATAACAATTGAAAATAATGATAAAAAATATTTCATACAATTAACATCTTTTGATGAGACAAACTAGAGATATTGTAATATGTTACGATTATCTTTTACTACCATATTACTTTTAGCAATAGTTGCGCTATTGTTGCATTAAGAAGGTATTGACACTTTCAAAACATTGCACAAAATCTTGTATTTTTAATTGCGATGATGCCAATGAATTCTCTTTCAATATAATGCTAAAAAACAGATTTATCTAAATAAGAAAAACCGATAACTACTTGATATAATTATCGGTTGAATGAACCCCTGTTTTACCATGGTCACGGTGACTATGAGATGGTTGGATGAGTGCTGGTAAGTATAATAGAATTACAGTGTATTGTATTTATGTGATGGGTAGTCACTTTATGTTTAATTATCGTTATTAGTAGTGTGTAAGAAAGTGTTCTTACTATTGGTATGTGTCTTTACTATGACAGTAACATCACCAATGTATTCTGGTGGAAGAGGGTGTTCTGGTAGTTCAAATTGTTCATCCTGTACATCATGTGAAGGGTGTAAACATTGTGGTAAACAAGGTGGAACTTGTAGAGTATGTAAACCACCTGTTAAGAAATCAAAGAAAACTACTGATATCAATGATGTTCGTATCAATGGTGTAAACTGATTGAATAATCCCTGAGAGTGAGTATTGATGAGGATGAAATTGGAAATATGGCAGGATATCAATTATTCCGCCATCTCCACAACCCTCTGGTTGTTAGGACACAATTCACCGATAATTACATCATGTAGTTATCGGTTTTTTTATGGGTGTACTTTAGGTGTAGCTTTATACTAAATTAATCCTGCATATTTCTTATGTTCACATCTTTAAGCCTTCATACATACGAATAAATTACGGATAAAAGCGTATATTAGCGTATATTAACAGATATATACGGATATTATTATGAGTGTATTGATTCATACCTTACATCTTGATTTAGACATGAAACTGTTGACTTCACTAAGTAAGATTGACAGATTTGATGCTGGATGGGTCTCCATAGAAAAGCGTGAATCTTTTTCTTTGCTTCAGCTTAAGGCTATTGCTACTATTCAAAGTATTGGTGCATCTACTCGAATAGAAGGATCTCTTATTACAGATGACGAAGTAGCATTATTGATAGAACAGTTTACTTCTGCAACTTTAGATAAAAGAGATGAGCAAGAAGTAATCGGATATTACGAAGCTATGGACTTGATTACTGAAAACTATAAAGTGATTGATATATCAGAAAATCAAATCAAATTTATTCATCATGTATTATTGAAATATGTTGAAAAAGACCAATGGCATAGAGGTAGCTATAAACAAGTAAGCAATGTTGTTGCTGCTGATATGTTTGATGGCACAAAGCATGTTTTACATCATACAACAGAACCTGGCTTGGCTACTGAAGATGCAATGATGAGCTTAATTGCTTGGTATCATACTGATAAAGAAACATTACCATTGATCAAGATTGCGGTATTTGTATATGAGTTTTTAAGTATTCACCCTTTTCAAGATGGAAATGGAAGGCTAAGTAGATTGTTGAGTACTTTATTACTGCTTAAACAAGGATATACTTGGATTCATTATATGAGTTTTGAACATGAAATTGAACAAAGAAAAAACGAATATTATTCAGTTCTCATGAAAACTCAAAGAAATAGGCCGAGCGAAAATATCACCGAATGGCTGATGTATTTTATTAGTTGCTTGCTCAATATGCAAGTAAAATTAATGAAATCACTAGAAGCAAGTAATGTTGCAATTTCTTTGTCACAAAGAGAACATCAAATGGTTACTTTTATTCAATATCATGCTGGTTGTAGCTCTTCTTCTATTTCCTTAAAGCTACAGATTCCCTTACCTACAATAAAAAAATCACTCAATACTTTAATCAATAAAAATATCATAATGAAATCTGGAATTGGTAAATCTACTGGGTATTTTGTTAAGTGAATCTAATCTTTCTGTTCACATTGTTTACAGTTAATGAATTTATCTAGATACATTAACCGATAATTACATCATGTAGTTGTCGGTTTTTTTGTGGGTAATTGAATATGTAGAATTGTATATATACAATGAAAATAACAGAGTTACAGTAAACACTAAGAACTTTACTTAATAAAAAAAGAAAGCCAATGCATATGCATTGGCTTTCTGATAAAGTATTAAGACAGTAAATATCTTATTTAAGTGACTTTAGTGTTGGAACAAAATAGATAACATTTTTATCAGCATTATTTGACAAAAGTGGCATTGATTTTTGCTCATATACTCCTGTTCCACCAATACCAAAGTCATCATCATTAATAATTCCAATCATATTATTATTAATAATAACAATACCTTCTGGTTTATCATGTGGATAATTTGGAATGCTCATAATATCTACGATCTCTGATTTGGAAACAGCAATAATACCTGCGGTCTTTATTTCATCTGGAGTAGATTGTTCAATTGTTTTTGCATTAATAAGTTTACCACCTGCATCAGAAACAGTTATATCAGAAGCATTTGCAATATCAATCTTGAATACTTTTTTGAAATTTGTAGCATCTTTACCTGGCATATTACCATCTCTTTCTAACACTAAAAATGTAGTATTTGTGATCGCTACAATGTCACTAATAGCATAATTTACATTGTCAAGAATATATAAGTATTCTTTAGCTGTTCCTGTTGCAATTTCATAGAATAAAATTCTAACTGCTAATGCTGTGCTTTTAACCTTGCTATCAGGATTATACATTGGAGATTGCATCATACCAACCAAATACTTTTGATCTGGTGTGATTGTTATTCCTTCCATTCCTCTATTAGCACGTCTTTTTGCAAATACAGAAGGAATTTTCTTTCCACCAATTCCACTTCCAAACGGATTAATTCTCTCAATTGTTTTTCCAGTTTGATCAAAATGGAGGATATGTGGACCATATTCATCACTTACCCAAAATGTTCCATCATTTGCTATAACAAGTCCCTCTGGATCAATTCCATTCACATCAAGATTTATTGCATTCCCTGCTAAATCTAATGCAATTTCACCTGTTCCACCTGCACCTGCTGGATTTGGTAAACCAGTTAATGCTTTACCATTTTCGTCTTTGAATGAAATAATACTTTGTAATACTAATGAATCTCCAACTAGTTTAAATTTACCCATATGAGGATTAAATTCTGGATTGAAAAATACTTTAACACCCGAAGCAGATCCATCAATATTTGGGCCTCTATCTGTCATGATATAATAGATGCCTTCAGCATTGGAAGTGATACTAGAGCCATAACCGCCATTAATAACTTTTATGCCATTAGGTGTTGTAGACATAACAACGTTTTTATTGACATATGCTTGTTCAGGATAGGAAATTGGTGTGATAGTATTGTTAGTACTGTCTGTACACCCAATGAACATACTAACATTACATAATACACAAAAAAGAAACACATTTTTCATACTATACTTCGTTAAAAATATAAAAAGGACCATTTATATTGTTAATGTGTGCGTTTGTATATTATTGAATTGTTTTGATTGTATTATGAAAACGTTAAGTCATAGTCTATCTGCTTTATTCACTGCCTTTTGACTGATTTCTATCTATAGTACAATTTGTTTAATAGAATAAATACGTATATTATTAAGAAATTAGGCAATGATATTTGTGAATTGATTATGGGTTTTAATGTTATTTTAGAGTTTTAAAGAAGGGTATACTTATCAGAAAGTATTAATTTCTATACATGTAAAAACGCGGGTATTATCAATTTGTAGACAAATTTTTTTTTAATCATATCTTCAATAAATGGGAAGATAGGATTTGTATTTTATATTATGAGGAGGACATATGATGATGAGAGGATTACTTCTAACTTCTTTGCTTTCATTACTTGTTTTGGGTTGTTCACCAAAAATATATGAACATCAACTTAACTGTAAAAGTAATACTGAACAGATTTTATCAAAGTTTGTTCAATTGGTAACTTCTGAGGGATTGACAGTAGAAAATCAAGACTCTAAATTAGGTTTTGCTAATGCAAGTTCATCCGAAGATTTTAGCTTTTGGACAGGAGTGTACACAAGAAGGTTTTGGACAATTTCTGTAGTAGAAGGAAAAATTTTTGCTACTGCAAAAACTAATACCTACACCAAAAACATTTTTGGTACTATTATAGGCAATTCAGATACATACTATAAAGATGATTCAAGCCAAGACTGGGGTTGGTATTGGAATGTAAGAGATGGTTTAGAAGCATTGTGCGGAACTAAATTAGTGATTGTAGAAAAAGATACCTGGGAAAGACAATCCACAAGAAAAAAACAAGACAACTAATTCGATTGTATTTAGTTATATAATTTCGTTTATGGGTAGACTAAAATCTGCCCATTATTATTTGTGCTAAGTATGCTCAAAAGGAGGACATCTACACTTTGTGTTTTTTTCAGAAAAATTGATTTTATCTTAATTCCCTATCTTGTTTCCTATTATTCTTATTTCTTCAAAAAACCATATTCATATACTTTGGGTTAATAATCATGAATCCAAAATCTCAGAGTTCATTACATCAACAATAAATACACAGCTGCTGCTGCACCACTCATTCTTCCGCCATTTGTGGTGGCTATAATGGTTCCAGAAGGAGAATTTCCTTTTCTTACTTTATTGCCATCAATAAAGGCAAATATTTTTCCTGCAGATGAATTGCCTTGTCTAACAAAATTACCAACAACGGTTGCAATGATTGTTCCGGAAGGAGAATTTCCTTTTCTGATTCGCTCTCCGTCAATTGTCATTACTATTTCACCAGAAGGAGAATTCCCTCTTCTAATTCTATTCTTATCCATTGTTAATATGATATTTCCAGATGGGGATTGTCCCATACGCATAATTTGAGCAGATATATCATCTGCAATCGCAAACAACATGAATAAGCATACTATTATTATTCTCATAAACACCTCTTTTATTCAGAAAGAATACTTTTTATCATTTCTTTTTCGATTTCAGCAAAACCCATATCACCTTTTGGCTGATATTTCATTCCATTAATGAGTATGATGATTCCTTTTTTATACAAAGGACTCATATACACTATTGTATAAGCACCATTTGCTCTGCCAATATGTCCTATCCAAGGAAAATCCTTTATAAATGGCCCTTGCTTTGTATTAATGATATGACAAGCCAAACCCCATTCTTTGAACAAATTATCAAATTGTCCAGCATTATTATTAAGCTTTTCTTTCCACGATGAAGTAAACATCTTTTTTCTTAAAGCCTGCATCGCAGAATCTAATAACCATTGTCTAAAATAAGAGGCTAATCCAATACTATTAATTCGTAAACCAGCTTGTGGAGAAAAACGTAAGACATTTAAGCCAGGAGTATAATGTTGAATTGAAGTAAAGACGGAATCATAATGTTTGGTATAAAAATCTGCTTCTGGATGCCATGTTTGATTCTTCCATATATATTGTGGGCTTAATATTGCGGCTTTAGGTAATTCTTGGACAATGAATCCTCCATCGACAGAATATCTTTGTAAAAGCCTTTCTCGAACAGATTGATAAAAAGGTTTTTTTTCAATTGTCTCGATGATATGCGCAAGAATAATAAAATTCAGATTTGTATAATGAAAGTATTCTCCAGGTTTTATAGCAATAATTTCTCCTTTTTGCTTTTTTCTACTTGCAGGCAGAAAATGATAATTCCCTTTAGTACATATGTTCTTGAAAGGTTGTATCGATTGCGCTTGCAGTGAAGAATCTCTAAAGATAGTTTTCATTGCATATTCTACAATAATTTTACTATCCTTTAATGTGGAAGTATGATTCAAAAGCATCTTTATAGTAATAGATATTTTGGGATAAGCAGCATTATACAGAGGAAAATCAAGATATTTCTTGATATCATCATCAAGCGAAAGCTTACCTTCTTCACACAATTGCATGGCAACAATGCCGGTAAACATTTTAGAAATGCTTGCAATCCTTAAGAATGTTGAATCAGAAAATGCTATACTATCGGCAAATGCATGTCCATAAGAAAAAGATTGAAGATTCTTTTCCGAAAATGAAGCAACTGAACCCCCAAGAACTCCATATTTCTGAAATATGTGCCTTAAAATCTCTTGCTTTTCTTGAGGAAACACTTCTGCAGTTTGCCCCAAACTTTTTGACACATTAGCTAAGAGAAGAATAATCAATAGAAAATGAATCAATGTTTTCATGATGTACTTGGAGTAAAAAAAAACGAGACGAATTATCGCCTCGTTTCTAAAAAATCTCTTTTGTAATGATTACATATTATAATGTAATTGCAAGATAAACGGTGATGGGCCGGTTTGTGCTTTGTACACATTTAAACCAATTGCAGCCTTCATATTTTTGGAAATATCATAAGATCCGCCAACATTCAAGCCATTCATCCAATGCTTGCCAGACATATATTCTGCTATTACATGAATTTTATCATTGATAACTTGATATTCAATGCTTGCCATCAAGCCTATTGTAGATTCAGCAAACATACTTTCATTGCCATAAAATACACCAGCATTAATGTTTGCTTTTGCAAGTAATTTATCAGCAGTTACTAAACCATATACATAATAAGCATTCTTAGAATTCAAATAATATGCTCCACCTATTGTTACTGTATGATCTGCATTTAATACTTCGCGATGTTGAGCAGTAATACCATACCAATTACTACCACTAGAATAGTTTAAGAAATTTAACCCTACTTCTGTGTCTTTATTGACACCATACATGCCATACACTTGTGTTCTGTCTAATGAGTTTGTCAAAAAAGTATTTGCTTGAAAATGCATTTTTCCCTCTGGTGTAACTACAGAATTAGGTACATTAAAATGCGTCTGCTGTGACCAAGCAGTAAGGCTACCCATAATAATACATACCAAATAAACGAGAAATTTTGTGGATTTCATATGTCTTCCCAATAAAATATAAAATGAAGGGGCTAGTAGTTCCCCATTTGCTGCACATTCAAATTACTAAAAAAAGATGCATTGAAATATAGCCTCATAATATTTTGTTTGATAGCATTTGTTTGTCATCAATAGAATCTTTAATTTAGACTAAATCTAAATAAGATGCATTTGATTTCTTCACATATTTCATTGGAAAAATTATATGATTCGCATACTTATACCTTTATATACGACTATATTAGTCTTGTTTTTATCATCATGTGTTGATAATTCAATCTCTCCTTTGAATACCCCAACGATTTATGATTCTACTCAATATTCTCAATTTTCGAGTTCTACAATTAAGATAAGAGCGGATGTAAAAAAATTATTAGATACTATAAAGTCTGCTAGATTAAATGGAAGTGCCCCAGATTCCTTAACATTATTTGAATTATTAAAGCCTTTTTCAACATTAGGAACAAGTACTTTTCAGAATACTAGTTTAGGTTATATACAAGAGTTTTCTAAAACGAATAATGGCATATATAATCCAAGATTATCAATAGCAGAAAACAAACAAGGTGGTTTATTTGCGGGAAGAGTTTTTGATGAAAATGGACTAGAATATCAAGAGATAATCGAAAAACTATGTTTTGGGAATCTGTTTTATCATATGGCATCGCGTTTATCATTACATGATAGTACCACGCATCTTTTCATAGCATTATTTGGGGCCAATCCTTCTTTTCCAAATTCTGATATCACACAAAGCAATCCTGATGTGTTTAGTGCAGCATATGCAGCAAGAAGAGATAAAAATGATGGAAATGGTTTTTATACCAATGCAAAGAAGGAATTAATTCGATTACAAGCAGCAATAAAAGCTGGAACTAATTATAATGAGGATGCATTATCGGCAAGGAAGCAATTCTTTACTATATGGGAAAAATCTTTGATGGCATCTGCAATTTCATATTGTTATGCTGCACATGCAAAGTTTATTCTTACAAATCCAACCGATGAAGATCTTGCTTCAGGACTTCATGCTATTAATGAGTCAATAGGATTTGTACTAGCATATAAAGGAGTTTCAGAGAAATTAATTTCTGATACAGAACTTGATACGATACTTTCGCTCTTACATTCAATGCGTCCTTCAATATTTATAACAGACGCATATAATACCACATCAGATATCCTAAAAGTTATAGGAAGGATTCAAATGGTTTATGGCTTTTCTTCTCAGCAATTAGAAGATTTTAAAATCAATTGGGTTACTGTTCAAAACAGAAAATAATATGAAATATATACTTGTCATATTGATATTACTGCAATTCTCTTGTACGGGGAATGCTCCATCTAATCCAGATTCTCAATTTGAAAGAACGAGAATGCTTGATTTTACTGCCAAGCAGATTATTATACCAATGTATGCTGATGTATTAAGTCATTCATATACTTTGGATAGTTTGGTTGCAAACTTTATGCTTCAACCAAATGAGACCATGGTTATAGAGATGAGACAAGCATGGAAATCCTTGGCAATTTCATGGCAATATTGCTCGATGTTTGATTTTGGCCCTGCCGAATTTTCTGATGGAACCCTTTTTGAAAATATTGGCACATATCCTGTTTCAGTTAATAAGATTCTAAGTAAGATAGAGACAAAAGATACCCTATTTGCTAATTTTGATAGAGATACCCGAGGTATTTATGCAATTGAATATCTATTATTTAATGATTCCTTGAATACATATAAGTTGTTGACAAATAATGCAAATAACGATGTATTCTATCTACAAAAATTGATTCAACATGTCATAACAAAAGTACAAACAGTGCATAATGCTTGGATTAATGGATATTCACAAACATTTATTCAAAACACTGGTGTCCAGGCAGGTTCTTCTATTTCTGAATTGTACAATTCATTTGTTCATTCATATGAATTAATGAAAAACTATCAATGTGGATTACCTTTTGGATTAAAGGTTGGTCAAGTATCAACAGAGCCAACAAAGACAGAGGGATTTTATAGTGGAATTTCGACAGAATTACTGTATCATCACAATCAGGCATTATTATATTTTTGGCGAGGATATGCAAGGCTAAGTCCTCTATCAAGTCTAAGTGGTATAGGATTTAAAGATTATTTGTTGTCTATAGCAACTGGAAAGCAATTAGTAGAAGATACTGAATATCAATGGGAACAGATTTCAAAACAAATTTCACTATTAGACAGATCGATACCATTATCTGTGATGATAGAAAAAAAAATGCCTATTCTTTTAGATGTATTTACAGAATTATCTAAACATACACATTTCTTAAAAAGTGATATGTCCTCACTATTAGGTATTTCAATTACATATACTAGCAATGATGGTGATTAGTGCAGTTCTTGCAATCATTATCTACTCCAATTTCTTCTATTTCATTGGGAATATTTAGAATTTCCTTTGGTGCTTTGATATTGTTAAGTACCATTCGTTTTATAGCATTAGGCTGGATAGAAGAGCAAATATTACAACCAAAAATACATTTTCAGTATTATGGTTTTGAATGGATAACTGTTCCTTCCTCATTCTATGTATATCTTCTGTATTCTGTATTAATCATTGCTTCATTCTGTGTAATGATAGGCTATAAATATCGCATAATGAGCGTACTATTATTCTTAGCCTTTACGTATACTGAGTTATGGGATATATCCTATTATCTTAATCATTATTATGCAGTAAGTTTATTTAGCTTTTTATTATGCTTTTTACCTGCGCATTGCATATTCTCTGTCGATAGCACATCTAAACCATCTATTTATCAAGCACTTATACCTAGATATTACATATTGCTTTTACAATTTCAAATTGCTATCATTTATATGTATGCTGGAATAGCAAAGATTCAGTATGATTGGTTGATACAGGCTTTACCTCTTTCTTTATGGTTACCTTCTCATAGTGATATGCCAATTATTGGTAATCTATTATCTGCACGGTGGACAGCATATGTGTTCTCGTGGTTTGGAATGCTATATGATTGTACCATTCCCCTGTTTTTATCAATACAAACTACAAGAATATATGCATATATAGCTGTTATATGCTTTCACACAATAACGGGAATATTATTCCAAATAGGAGTATTTCCGCTAGTTATGATAGTGTTGACATTAGTATTTTTTCCTCCTGAACAATTATTACAGATAATAAATAGAACTCTCGCTGTGTTTAAAACTTCCGTTAAGGTAAGAGCTGATGCATATAAGTATACAGGTTTTTCTATTCATCCAATTATCTATAGTTCATTGATTGCATATTGTCTTTTTCAACTATTATTTCCTTTCAGATATGTATTATATCCCGGTAATGTTTTTTGGACAGAGCAAGGCTATAGATTTGGTTGGCGAGTAATGTTATTTGAAAAGTCTGGATATACTCAATTTACAATCAAAGACTCATTAACAGGAAAACAAGGTATCATCGATAATGCAGAATGGCTAACTGATCATCAAGAAAAGCAAATGAGTATGCAGCCGGATTTAATAGTACAATTCGCACATACTTTATCTACCTATTATCAAAAGAATGGATATTCTCATCCGATTATTACTGCAGATTCATGGGTAACATTGAATGGCAGAAAATCATATAGATTTATTGATCCTTCTATAAATTTAGCAAGTATCAATGATTCATGGTTTCATAAAGAATGGATATTATCAGAAGGAGTATCTAAATGAAGATATTCTTGATAATCATCTCGATATGTATACATACTCAATTATATGGATTTTCGCATACTTCAAGAAATGAGATACTATCATCAAAAACAGTAAAAATATTGTGCATGATTATCTCATCTGAAACTCATACAGCAATTCCATTTGCAAAAATTTACTTTTTTGATGACTTGCAGAAAGTAATGCGATCAGATAGCAATGGAATCTTCCAAAAAATTATAGTATGTAGAAAAGATAGTATAGCATTAAGAATACAAGCAAATGGATATGAGTCTATTATTGCTACTATAGCATGCAGTGAAGAAAAACAGATGATAATGCTTCAAACAAAAAAAATGCAGGTTAAAGACATCATCGTGAATGCAGAGAAGAACTCATTAATAAGTGCAAATAAAGTTGAATCAATACAAGAATCTGCTATTTATGAAGCTAAAAAGACAGAATTAATTATTCCAGATTTATTGAATCCTAATAAAGCAGTAATGTTAGCAAGACAATTGTTTTCTAGGGTACCAGGATTAAATATTTGGGAAAGCGACCAAGCTGGACTTCAGCTTGGTATTGGAGGAAGAGGATTGAGTCCAAATCGTACAGCGCACTTTAATACAAGAATGAATGGCTATGATATAGCAGCAGATCCACTTGGTTATCCAGAATCATATTTTACTCCGCCAATAGAAGCAATAGAAAGAATCGAGATAGTTCGAGGGGCTGCTTCGCTTCAATATGGGCCTCAATTTGGTGGTATGATTAATTTTAAGATGAAAAAAGGTATAGATTCTGTGCCATTGCATGCAGAATTCAGAATGAATGGCGGATCTTTTGGATTAATGGGTATGTCTGCATTAGTTGGAGGAGAATCTAAAGGATTGAATTATATCAGCTTTTACTCGTATAAACAAGGCAATGGATGGCGTCCGAATTCCGATTTTTCGGCTCATACATTGTATTCTTCTATATCATCTAATATAAGTGAACATCTGACGCTAACATTTGATGTCACAAATCATCATTCACTAAGTCAGCAACCAGGTGGTTTAACAGATAGGCAATTTCAGGTAGATCCTTCGCAATCAAATAGATCAAGAAATTGGTTTTTGATAGATTGGCAGATATATGCTTTGAATATCCTCTATGAAATATCGCCTATAACCAGAATACATTCTCGAACATTTTCTGTTATAGCACAAAGATCGTCTGTAGGAAATCTTCAGAATATTTCAGTGTTAGATAATGGAAAAGAAAGAACATTAATAGATGGAGTTTTTGCAAATATTGGTAATGAAACCCGGTTAATGCATACAATTTTTATCAATGATATACCGGCTAATATTGTATTGGGTGCAAGAATATATCAAGGATATTCAGTTCAAAAACAAGGATTTGGTTCAAAAGGATCGAATGCAGATTTTACATACTTAGATCAAGATAATCCAGAGCAGTTATTGTATAAAAATCCAGGTAAAAATATTGCAGGATTTCTTGAATGTGTAATCAGGCCCACAGAAAACTGGAGCATTGTTCCAGGTATACGAGTTGAATATATTGCCACATATGCCAATGGTTGGTATAAAGATAGAATAGTAGATCTTGCTGGTAATTTGGTACAATCATCTACATATAATGAAAATAGATCAAATCTACGATCCTTTGGATTGTTTGGTCTTGGAACAAGCTATGTAATTGATAATGGACTTGAATTATATGCTAATTATGCTCAAAATTATAGAGCAATGACATTTAGTGATATGCGCATTGTTAATCCCAATTTTATTGTTGATACTAATTTATCTGATGAAAAAGGATTTAATGCAGATCTAGGAATTCGTGGTTCTTTATTTAACGGTTTATTCTATAGCGATATTAGTTGCTTTTATCTAGAATATGATAAAAGGATTGGAACAATCTTAGCAGCAGATAAAGCCCCCTATTATATACCATATAGATTAAGAACCAATATTGGTTCATCTAGAACGATTGGTATTGAAGCAATTGTAGAAACAGATATATGGAAACTGTGGATTGATGATGATTCAAGAAGTGTAAAAGCATTTATCAATGTTTCATATTTAGATGGAATATATACTTCTTCATTGCAGACAGGAATAAAAGGGAAACAAGTAGAACAAGTATCTCCTTTTACATTGAGGACAGGATTACAATATGAACAAGATAAAGTAAAAGCAGGTATTCAATATTCTTATGTGCATAAGCAATATTCAGATGCAACCAATGCCGAATATACATCAAATGCAGTGATTGGTTTAATCCCCTCTTATTCGATTATGGATATTTCATTGAGTTATAAACTATTACACACATTGATTGTTGATATGCATATACAAAATGTATTTAATGAGTCATACTTTACAAGAAGAGCCGAATCATATCCAGGACCAGGCATTTTACCTTCAGATCCCAGAAATATTACATGTAGCATTCAATATTCTTTGTAATTACTTAATCATTTCTATTGTAATACAATCATTATATGATCTTCCATAGGGTAATTCTTGTGTAAATGATACTCTATTTGGATCTTCACCATAGTTTAAAAGCTTTATAACGCTTTGTTTTCCTGTTTTAGCTACAATTAGTTCTATTTGACTCTTAATACGCTCTAGAAGCTTTTGTACCTTGTTTTCATTCTCTTTGGTATCTCCATTTGCTCCAGAGCTTCCGATCAATACTATTTCTGTGTGATTTTTGAATTTTGACTGTACTAAAGAGACAATTTCTTCTATGAAATATTCTGGTTTTTCATATCCTTCATGTAACACTGTAAATCGTTCTGCACTCATCTTTGAAGCATTACTCATTGTTAATGCAAAAGAAGTGTCTGCTTGTAATTGAATACCTGTTGATTTTTCTGCTTGAACCAAAGCTGTGAATTTTCCTGAAGCTAATGCACCATTTAATAAAGATGTTGCATTCATAAAGGTTTTTTGAGCTGAAAAAGGACCAATATTCTTCATAAATTCGTCAGGGCCTTGTAACTGCATTGTCCAAGATGAAAGATCAGAAGGTGAATATACTCGAATCTCTATTTCATTTTCTGGTGGATCTACACTTTCAAAATGTAATAGTACTGGTTTTAGCAAAGATGAAGAGTTGGACTTAAGAACAATTCTTCTAATATCTTGTCTTTTAAAAACAATATCTACACTATCATCACTATCATAGTTTCTTATGTTTTTTTGATTATTATCTTCTAATTGTTTGATTCGCCCTCCATCTATTCTAAATATTCCAGTTAGATAGTCCTTGATATATCCAGCAATAATAATCCCATCTTTTTCTTCTGGTGCAATACCAGTAATAAATAGTGTGTCTTTGGAATGCGTCATCCGTGAACCGATAATATTCAACAGATGTTGATATACCATTATTCTTTTTGAAGCATGTTTCTGCTTATCACTATCGGTAATTATGTCATCTAACTGAGATTCTGAAAAAGATGCTGCTTGCTCGCTAGAAAGTTGTTGATAATAAAATGGAATATTTGAATTATTTGGTCTGAAATATACAATAGGAAGTAAAGGAAAATTTTCTACGATTCTTCTTTTTCCAGCTATTTCTTTTGGAGTTTTAACATAAAAAGATAAACTATCAGTAGCTGGATAATCTGGATCTTTAGGAATTTTATTGAATTGAAAGTGAAGAGAAATACCTGCTCTTATTGACACAGTAGACCAAATATTTGCCAAACCACTATTATTTATTGAAAACTCCCCTTTTCTTTGATTAACCATCCAAGAAGATTCTAAAAATGTATACAGTTTGGATGAAAAAGATCCTGAAGAAAATGATAATGGAGTTTTATACATAATGCCACTAAGAAAACCAGGGCATATATCATTCATAGCAGGAATGGGATTGTCATTATCGATTGCATCAATACGGTTAATTTTATTGTGAATAAGAAAAGATATGCTTGGTCCAATATATAAAGACAACTTTGGTAAAACAGAATAATGAAATGATAAATCATTAGTGATATATGCTAAAGAAGGCATCATTTGTCTAGAATTTGCAGTAAACTCATCTTGAATAATGCCACTTCTATTATCATAAGATGTACGCAATCTGAACCCAATTGTAGGTGATGAATAAGAAACAAAACCACCTGCATACATAAGAGAATTACTTATTTCAGATTTTCCTTTATTAGCAAAATTAGTAGCTAAACCAATAGATGTTAAGTCTTGATAACCTACACCAATGGCATTGATACCAAGGCCAAAATCTGTTCCATATATATAAGAAAATTGGGCAGAAACTGGCAGATAGATCAATAGACACAGTACACTTGAAAAAAAAGTATAGAAAATATTCATATATGTTATGCTATGTTCATAAAAAAGGTGTCAGATGTTCTTAAGCGTTCATATTCATTTCGTATCACACTATGATCCGGCATTCTTAATTGTGGATCTTGTTCAATTATCTTTTCGGCAGTTTTCTTACAATGTTCAATTATTTCGCTATCATTAATCAAATCAATAAATAAAAATTTAGGAATACCAGATTGTCTTGTCCCCATAATATCACCAGGCCCCCTCAATTTCATATCTGCTTCAGCAATCTGAAATCCATCATTAGTTGAAATCATCGTTGTTAATCTTGCAATTGCAGATACCCTTTCTAGGTGTAGATCTTCGGATTTTTGTTTATTAATATGAAAGCGAAAATGATCTTTTGTAGCAAGAAAACACATTGATTGTAGATCATTTCGCCCAACTCTTCCCCTTAATTGATGTAATTGTGCTAATCCAAAACGTTCGGCATTTTCAATTAACATTACTGTTGCATTTGGTATATCTATGCCAACTTCTATAACAGTTGTAGATATTAAAATCTGATATTCTTTATTCTTAAATGCTTTCATCACTCGTTCTTTTTCATGCCAGGGCATTTGGCCATGAAGTAAACCACAAGAATAGTCAGGAAATACGTCGGTTTTTAAGGATTCATAGTGTTCAATTGCCGATTTGGCATCAATAGTTTCTGATTTTTCAACCAAAGGATAGATAATATACGCTTGTCTTCCGGCTTTGATTTCTTGTTCTATCGTTTGATATGCTCTATCTATGGTAGAATCAAAAACAATTTCAGTTTTGACTGGTTTTCTACCTATTGGCATTTCTTTGATTGTGGTACTATCTAAATCCCCATATAAGGTCATAGATAATGTTCTAGGAATAGGAGTAGCACTCATTACTAATACATGCGGAGATAATGAATGATGTTGTGGGGATTCAATCAAGGATGCCCTTGCTAATTGTTTTAATTGGGCTCTTTGCATTACTCCAAAACGATGTTGTTCATCAACAATAATCAATCCTAATTTATGATAAGTAAGTCCTGCCATTTGATCTTTACCTTGAGCAGCAAATAAGGCATGGGTTCCTATAACAATTTGTGCTTGACCGGAAGCAATTTCTGATAATACTTGTTTTCTTAATGATGTTTTTTGTCCACCAACTAATAGCGTGACATGAATATTATAAGGCTCTAAAAAAGTAGAAATAGAATGAAAATGCTGTTCAGCTAAAGTTTCAGTTGGAGCCATTAACATTGTTTGATATCCTGCATCGATAGCCATTAGCATTGCAAATAAGGATACGATAGTTTTTCCGCTTCCAACATCTCCTTGAATCAAGCGATTCATTGGTTTGCCAGATTCAAAATCATAAGCAATATCCCATAAAGCTTTTTTTTGATCTTTTGTTAATTCAAAGGGTAATGCTTGATGTAAATTTTTAGCTAATGAACTTTTGCTTGGAATATAAATTCCCTGTTCACTTGTCTTTTTTCCTTGTTTCCTTAAAGCTATAAACAATTGAAAGAAAAACAATTCTTCGAATTTCATTCTATTTCTGGCATCAAGTAATTCTTTTGTTGACAGGGGTTTATGTAATGCTTGTATTGCTTTATCTTTAGGCATTAAGCTTTGAGAATTAAGAAATGAATCAGGCAACGATTCATCAACTAATGATTCAGAATATTCAAATACAATATCAAACATAGAACGCATCGTTTTAATTGAGATATGCGCATTTTTCATTGCTTGATTAATTGAATATTTTGGTAGAATGACCCCTTTTTTAAATTCTTGTTCATCTTGAGTATCTAAAATGATGATTTCAGGATGCTGAAAAGTTAATTTTCTCCATTTTTCATCATAATCTGGTAAACCACTAATTCCAAGTACAATCCCTGTTTGTAGTACTTTTTTAAAATATGGAACCATATTAAAAAACACAATCTCTGCATATGCATTAGATTCATCGGAAACTTTTGCAATCAACATTTTGCGACCCTGTTTTCCGAAGGATTTTTCTTGAATTGATTGAATCGAAGCAACAATTGTGATTTCTTTTTTAAGAGAAATAGCTTCATCTATATCCATAGATACAGAATTGAATATATCATTCTCTTTCTTAAATTTATGGTGGATACTAGCTATGCTTTGGACAGAGGTTCTATCTATATATCCATAAGGAATATAGTACAATAAATCTTTAACGGTGTGAAGTCCTACAGATGCTAATGCTTCTGCTCTTTTAGGTCCAACTGATTTTACATATTGTAATGGAGTATGTGCATAAATCACATATGCGGATTCTTCTTCACTTTTCTTCATGGATATATTCTCATGAATCATTTAATCATATTGAGGAATAAATTCCTGAGCCACTCGTTCGCAATACTCTCTATAAGAAGATTTTGGTAATCTTTGTATACATTGATTATAGTCTTCAGCTGTAATATAGTTCATTTGTAAGGCAATTTCTTCTAGGCATGCAATCTTTAAATTTTGTCTTTTTTCTACTGCATGAATAAATTGGCTTGCTTCTAAAAGACTTTCGGGTGTACCTGTGTCTAACCAAGCAATACCTCTTCCCATTAATTCTACCCGTAATTTTCCTTGTTGGAGATACTGTTTTTGAACATCTGTTATTTCTAATTCGCCACGTGGGCCAGGTTCCAAATTTTCTGCAATAGAAATCACATCATTATTGAACACATATAAACCTGGGATTGCATATCTTGATTTAGGTTGTTTCGGTTTTTCTTCAATGCTGATGACTGTACCATCTGGGTGTAATTCAACTACTCCATATCGTTCTGGATCATGAACTTGATAGCCAAAAATAGTTGCACCTGTATTGGATTGTAAGGCTTTTCGAAGAAAATCTAGCTTGCCATAAAATAAATTATCCCCTAAAATCAAACATACTTGATTATTCCCTATAAATTCTTTTCCATAAATGAAGGCTTCTGCAATACCTTTTGGTGCAGCTTGTGCCTTATATTCGATATTGATACCCCATTGATTTCCGTTTCCTAAAACTGATTCAAAATGAGGCAAATCATGCGGTGTAGAAATAATCAGAATATCTTTAATCCCTGCCAACATAACAGTTGCCAATGGATAATAAATCATTGGTTTATCATAAACAGGCTGTAATTGCTTACTTATAACAGCAGTTAAGGGGTAGAGTCTTGTGCCACTTCCACCTGCAAGAATAATTGCTTTTGTTGCCGTCATAATTCTCATCCGTTTATAAAGTAATAGATAATATAAGTACAAAAATAAAAAAAGGCAATAGAACAGAACTAATAATTCTCTTGCTATAGCCTTATAATAACTTGAACGTAGAATACTTATTTATCTAATCTTCAATTCCTTGATCTAAACTAAGAGGATTGAGAGGATCATATTCTAAATGACGATGTCTCACTAATTTAGCTTCAATTAAAAAGATGACATTTTCAGCAATATTTGTAGCGTGATCAGCAAGTCTTTCTATATTACCTAAAATCAAAATAAGTTTGATACCTGTATCAATAATGTCAGCATCAGATTTCATTAATGTAATGATATCTTGAACATGTTCGCGTTCAAGATTATCAACTGTTGAATCTGTAGGTAATACATGTTTTGCTAAATCGGGATCATTATTCACAAATGCATCAAGGCTTGCTTTTACCATAGTATAGGCTGCATTAGTCATTTTATCGATACCTAAATCTTTTACAAGAACATGAATATTTGGGTCTGCAACAACAGATTCAGCAATCTCGGTTGCCATATCACCAATTCTTTCTAATTCATTGTTTATTTTTAATGCTGCCAACAAAAGACGCAAATCCGAAGCTACAGGCTGTTGCAAAGCAAATATTCTTTGACATTGTTTATCAATTTTAATATCAAGTTTATCTACTTTATCATCTCTTCCAATAATAAATTTAGCTAATTCTTCATTACCTTCTAATAGAGCACGAAAAGCTAGTTCAACTTGTTCTTCTACCAAACTGCCCATACGGATAAGCCTGGTTCTTAATTTATCTAAATCATCTTCGAATGAACGATGCATATATATATGACTCCGAATCTAAATGCTTGAATTAATAGATTATAACATGATGTAAAATACAGAAAATAATTAACCGAATCTTCCGGTAATATAATCTTCTGTCTCTTTTTTTGTAGGACTTGTAAACAATGTTCTTGTTTTATCAAATTCTATGAGATTTCCCATATAAAAAAATCCAGTTACATCGCTTACTCTGGAAGCTTGTTGCATATTATGAGTAACAATTACAATAGTATAAGATTTCTTTAATTCTTCTATTAACTCTTCAATCTTTGCAGTAGAAATTGGGTCTAGAGCAGAACAAGGTTCATCCATTAATAGTATCTCTGGATTTACCGCTACCGCTCTAGCTATACACAATCTTTGCTGTTGTCCACCAGATAAACTAATTGCTGAATCGTGTAATCTATCTTTTACTTCATTCCACAAGGCAGCCTTTCGCAAGCTTGTTTCTATGATGCCATCTAATTCAGATTTTGATGGTGAATCTGTTAATCGCAAGCCATAAGCAACATTTTCATATATGGATTTAGGAAATGGAATAGATTTCTGAAAGACCATTCCTACTTGTTTTCTTAAACTAACTACATCAATTTCAGAATCATAAACATTTACATCATCGATAAATAAATTTCCTTTGGCGCGAAAAGAATCTATCAAATCATTCATTCGATTAATTGAACGCAATAAAGTAGATTTACCACAACCAGAAGGGCCAATAAATGCAGTTACTTTATTTAATTGCACTTCTAGAGAAATATCATTTAAAGCATGTTTTTCACCATAAAACACATTAAAATTATTTACTCGAATCTTGGATGAACTTTCTTTAGACATGATGATTTCTTTATATATCTGAATTATTTATGAGAACGACGAATTCTTAATCGAATATATGCTGCAGTAAGGTTTAAGCTAAAGGCCAACATAAGTAATACTAATGTTGAAGCATATTGCAATGGTAGTGCATCTGCAGCATTAGGTGACTGAGTTGCTAATACATAAATATGATAGCCCATGTGCATAAATTGATCTGCTAAGCTGTCAGGCAGTTGAGGTAATGAATATACAGCTCCAACAAAAATTACTGGTGCAACTTCTCCAGCTCCTCTTCCTACGGCTAAAATTGTACCGGTTAGAATGCCTGTTTGAGAATTAGGTAAAACTACTCTCCAAATTGTCTGCCATTTGGTTGCACCTAAAGCTAAGCTTGCTTCTCTTAAATCTTGCGGTACATTTCTTAATGCTTCTTCTACGGCTACAATAACAACAGGTAATGTTAATACAGATAATGTTGCTGCTGCCCATATCAGCGATGGTTTACTCCAAATTGTTGTCTGTGCTGCTGTATCTATGCCTTTACCAATAAATTGAACAAAAAATCCAACTCCAAATAATCCAAATACGATAGATGGAACTCCAGCTAAAGTATTGACACCAAATCGAACAGATCTGGAAAAAAATGATTGTTGTTTTGCATATTCGGATAGATATATTGCGGTGGCGGTTCCGATAGGAACACCCAATAAAGACATAATAAAAACTAGAAAAACAGTGCCATAAATAGCAGGAAAAATTCCACCTTCAGTATTATTATTTCTTGGAGCTTCAGTTAGAAATGCCCATGTTATTCCAGGTGCTCCATGCCAAATAAAATGTAAAAGAAGTAATGCTATCAAGAGCACAAGAAAGACAGCAGCAAAAAGAGGCAATCCTGTTGAAAGTTTACTTTTTACATAATAATATGATGAATGCTTTTTTTGAAGCAATAATTCTGACATGATTATGCTCCTTGGAATTTTTTAGATAAATACTTTTTTACAAATAACTCAGTAAGAGCATTTATGATAAAACTTACCAAGAATAATAAAATTCCTAAAAAGAATAGAATATTATAATGTAAAGATCCCCATTGAACTTCGCCAGTTTCAGATCCAATAGTAGCAGCTAGTGTTCTTACTGGATGAAAAATATTCCAAGAAAATAAAGCTGCATTGCCGGTTGCCATTAATGCAATCATTGTTTCTCCAAATGCTCTTCCTATCCCTAATAAAATTGCAGCAACTACTCCTGGTAAAGCAGCTGGCAGCATAACCTTAAAAGCAGTTTCGGATTCTGTAGCTCCTAATGCTAATGAGGCTTCTCGATAACTGTTAGGAACTGCCGATAAAGCATCTTCAGATATCGTAAAAATGATTGGTATAACAGCTAATCCTAAACCTATTCCACCTACAACTGCAGAATAATGAAAATCACTTATTGTTAATGCACTGTGAATCCATTTATTGCTAAAAGGCAAAATCCAGCTGATGAAATCTGCTATATTAGTGCATAAGGGTTGAATGAATTGTGTAGTACTATAAACACCCTGAACTACAGTTACTAAGCAGAAAAAACCTAATACTACAGATGGAAAGCCAGCTAATACTTCTACTGTAGGTTTGATGATATCTCTTATCCATGCCTTGGCAAAAAACGCACAATAAATTGCTGCAAGAATTGATAATGGGGTTGCAAATAAAAGTGATACCAGAGTTACTTTAAATGTTCCAATGAGTAAAGGTTGAATTCCATATTTAGGCTTTTTACCTACAGGCTGCCAAGTATCAGAAAACAGATTAGCCCAAATCGATGGCGATTCAGTTTCCTTAGCTTTAACTAGTTTTTTTACTTCTACTATTTTTACTATCTCTCCAGTTTCTGGATTGTAAATTTCTGGTTTAACTTTTTCTTCTGATTTATCTTGCACTTTTTCAGAAACTGCTTTCTTTGGTTTTAATTCTTTTGCTGTACCAAAAATCAAGCCGCCAGCTTCTTTAAAGATGAAGATAAAAATGAGAAATATAATAATAATAGAAAAACTCGCTGTTAAGCGGATAATCCATTCTATTATAGCTTCAAAAGGACGAAATTTACTTTTTTTATATAATGTGGAAGTACTGCTCATCAAAAGGACCTTAGGTGGTTTATAATTTTTTTGTTGGAAAATAACCAACATCAAGAACTACTTTCTGTCCTTCTTTACCAATAACCCAATCTATAAATTTTTTAGTTTCATTTATAGGGCGTTCACGCAAGTAAAAATATAAAAAACGTGAAATAGGATATTTCCCATTTAAAATATTTTCTTCTGTTGGTGAATAATATATTGAATCTTTGTGTATCGAAACTTTAACTTCATTCACACCTTTAGCATAGGCAGCTCCTCCATATCCAATCCCCCATTGATCCATTGCAATTGCTCCAACCACAGCTGATGTTCCAGGCATATGTTGTGCAAATGGGTCAAAATCTTTATTCATTAATACATGTTCTTTAAAAAATTCATATGTACCTGAATTATTTTCCCTGCTATATAATATTATCTTATGATCAGGACCACCAATATCTTTCCAATTCTTGATCTTACCAGTAAATATATCACCTAATTGTTTAATTGTTAAAGTCTTAATAAGATTTGTTTTATGAACATATATACTTAAACCATCACGAGCAACCCTAATTTCTACAGGTGGTTTCCCATATTTTTGCTTCATTTGTAGTGCTTCAGCAGATTTCATCGGTCGGCTTGATGAGCATATATCTGTAGTACCATTAATCAAAGATGCTATGCCTGTTCCAGAACCACCTCCGGTAACTTGAAATTGAACTGATTTGTCTGGATATTCTTCGGTCCATTTTTGAACCAAAATTACCATAGTATCAGAACCTTTCAGAGTGAGTACTTTTTCATCAAAAGTAGTGCCTGTAATAAGCAAAGAAATTGCAAAAAAGAGAATCAGTCGTCTTATCATATGTTTTACATGTAATGGTTCAAAACAATACTAACAAAATACAGTATTGATTTTAGCTAATATTATTCCCAATATTATCAATTCTTAACATTGGAATTATTGATGTATAAAGAGAGATTTCCAATTCTTATCTTTTGAATGACTTACTACCATATAAACACCCTTTGGATACGAAGATAAATTTATATATGCATCAGAATTATTGTTCATTTTTGATGTCCAATAACAATTCCCTACTAAGTCATATAATGAATATGTGATCTGTTCCGGATTATCGAAAGAATCATTCTGTTTTATCACCAGTATGCCATTTGATACATAGACTGTAGGTTCAACTTGTTCATCATTAATGCCAGTGCTACTTTTAACACTGAATTTTCGGGAATTAGGTAATTCGGATGCCCCTGCTGAGTTAATTGCTTGGACACGCCAATAATAACTTTTACCGACAACAATTCCTGTAGAAGCGGTATAGAAAGTATTAGTAATCAGAGATCTTGAGAGTTTTAATGTTGAAAAATCTGGAGTTTCTGATACATCTAATTTATAAAACACCGCATTTGGAGCTGATGTCCAACGATATGTTATCGTAGTTGAGGTAGTTATGGTATCAATACCAGGAGAAATTAATTCTGGTGATTTAGCTTTTAGCGGTAAATCAGTAATATAAGATGCATATACACCAGATCCATGAGTAGCAGCTACTACATAGCCTTCTTGTTCACGCGCATCAAGCATCACAACAACGGAATTGCCAATAGTGTTTGACCCTTCTTGTTCCCAACAGGTTAGTGTACTGTCTAATACAGATGTTGAAAATAAACCAACACTTGTTCCTACATAATACATTGTTCCATTCTTTACCGGAAGTATTTGTGCCCATCTACACGATGGACCTTTTCCACCCCCGCTTTGATTTTCTTCTAGATTACCTGAGACAGCTGTCCAGTTTTCCCCACCATTTGAGGTATAAAACATGCTTAAAACATTATAATTACTAAACACAACTAATGCCTTATTAGCATCTCTGGGGTCAATAGCAATATTCTGAATATTTGCATTGATAGGAAATCTACCGCCAGTTATATCAATAGGTATTGGGTCTTCTTTATCAGCATCAGTAATCTTATAAAGATTTCCTTTATTGGTTCCATAATACAGGATATGATTTGTAGTTTTAGCCGAAGAAACTGCGCTTATGCTTTCACCTTCTGGTAAACGAGTAAACGATAAACTATCCCAGTTTATATCAGTAGAATCCCAGCCACCCATTGGCATATCTTTCAGATTATTATTTCTCCATAGTAATTGTCCACCAGCTACATACATGATATTTTGATTGGTTTTATCGAGAGTGAATGGATTAATAAATAAATAATTTTTTCCACCTGCTGGGTCTATTCTTCCTTTAGAAATGACATTACCATTATCATCGATAATCATTCTGGCAATTCTTCCTTGCTGAGCAGACATATAATAACTTTTACGATTATCTTCGATAGCACAAAAAGCTCCATCATATGTTAATTTCATTTCCCAAAAATCTGATGGAAAAGAACCTGTTGTCATATATGTTCCATTATCTTGTAAACCACCAATAATCACAGGATTATTTGTTGTTGCATGGTCTATTGCTATCGTAAAAAATTGAGAAGTCAAATATGTATAATTACAACTTGTCCAATTGATACTATCTAGCAAACAGTTTTCAGTTTTAAATATTCCACCATCATTTGCAGATAAAGCTTTATTGGAATTATTTGGAAAGAAACATATAGCATGTTGGTCTGGATGATGATTAGGATAGATGTCGAAATATGGTCTTTTAGTATATGGTTTATATCCACCAATCCAAGATATCGATTCTGTATTTCTAAATCCATTTGTGGATCTGTATAGATTTGTGCCACCAATAAAAACAATATTCGTATCAATAGGATGATATTTTACAACCAGATCATAACCTTGCTGAACGATTAAATCACCAAATTCCCCACCTAATGCAGGTAAATTATCAGATCTATTTTCCCATATTCCACCACTTGCTTTTCCATCTCCACTGATGAAAGTATATTTCCATAAACTATTCCATTCGATATCCCCTCTAAAATTCACAGTTTTTTTTCCTGAATTGGGTGTATGGCCAAAAATGAGCACTTGATTTTCATCTAATGGATTAATTTCTATGATCATTCTAGAGGTTTGTATTGGAAAATTAGGAGGTGTAATATTAACCCAATTTATTCCATCGATAGATCTCCAAATCCCTTTTGTAGATGAAATTCCCCCTCCTCCAGCAGTAGAACTCATACATGCATATACTATTCCTTTTGGACTTACTTTTACATCTGTAAATAATGAATAATTGTTTCCAGATCCACCTAAAGCAGCTTTAAAGCTTTTGCCACCATCGGTAGTTCTATATATACCACCTAAAGCGGTTGATACATATACTTCGCTTTGATTAAGATTAGATGGATCAATTGCTATATTGAATATATATTCATAAGCACTTTCCCAGGTTTGAGGTGTATTTGTGGCTGTTATAGCTAATTGTTGCCATGAATCTCCATTATCAGTAGTACTAAACAGTCCATCTCCATTTAAGGAAGATGAATTTCCATAGAATTCTCCAGATCCACAATACCATGTATTTGTTTTGCCCGGCCTAATATCTTGAGCTAAACAGGTAACGCTTTGTAATTGCTTATTTGAAAATGTTTTCTTCCAAGATAGACCCTGATTTGTACTTTTAAACATTCCAGAGGAAACTCCACCAGCTAAAAGGATTTGATCATTCACAATATCTATACCTATAGCTCTTGTTCTGCCTCCAAGATTTGCTGGTCCAGCAGAATACCAATTTTCACTAGCTTGAATCTTAGCATATGGATTTTCATGAGCGATGTGTCTTTTTGGTAAAGTACTAGCAAATTCTAACTCTGCTGTCCTTATTCCTTTTGGAATTTGACCTGTTGCTGGATCGGCCAATAACATATGCATATATTCATTTCTATCTTGAATTGACATAGCATCTAAAACAGAAGTTGTGGGTATCGATGTATCATACATTTTTCTTAAAAAAAAGATAGATAATAAAGCGATACATAAGAAGACAGGATATTTTTTCATAAGATTAATTACGGTAAAGGGAGAAACAACATTGAATAAGACTCAGCTTCCATAAGAAAATGTTTCGCAATCGATAATGAACAAGGATGAGAATAATCTAATCGTTCTGGATGCCACTGCACTGCTAATAAGAATGAGTTTCCATTTGGGTCGGCCCATTCAAAAGCTTCTATGATATCGTCATGTGAATAAGCTGATGCAGTAAACATGGGAGGTAGATGTTGAACTGCTTGATGATGAGAGCTATTTACTTGTATCGAATCAGTTTTAACAATTTTTCTTAATAATGAACCAGGCTGTATCAGAATTTCATGGAAACTATCTATTCCTTGAACAGATCTATGCTCTATGACGGATTGTATATCACTAGGAATATCTACTATCAAAGTTCCACCAGAGAATACATTGATAATTTGTTCGCCTCTACAAATTGCCAGAATTGGTATATGAAATGACGTACAGATTTCAAACATTTTCATTTCTCTAGTATCTCTGATATCATCTACTATACAATCTTTAAGCCTGTCAGATTGTCCATAAAAAGAAGGATTAATATCTGATCCACCAGTAAAGACAATTCCAGAACATGTTTTTAATATGTGTTCAATGTCATCAATTGCATACTTATCCAAATGGATAATATTGATATCAGGATGTGCTTCAATAAGCCATCTAGTATAATTTGTATAGGATTCCGAACCTTCTGAAAATGATAATGCTATATTCATAATTATGTATGTGATATTGTACAATTGCTAGTTAAAAGTGTTTGTAAGAAAAGTAAAAACTCTTTTTTTCCTTCTATTATATCAAAAGTGATAGGTAATACAAAACATTGAATTGAATGTTGTTCAAAAGTCGACCGATATGCATATAGTTTTACTGCATCTTTTTCTGTAGTGATTATTGTGCTTAGGTTTAATTGCTTCATATCTTTGATTATATCAGAAAACACTTTGTCTGTATATTGAACATGGTCTTTCAGTTCTTTGCTCTTTATTATGCTATATCCTTTTTCTTGAATTGATGCTTGAAATCTTCGTGGATGTGCAATTCCGGATAATGCATAGATTGAACTATTCTGTAGAGTAATATATGATTTATGGGATACTAATATATCATCAAGAGGATACAGAGATCCTACATGAATTGAACTTTTGCACATAAGAGGCTTATGTTTGATAAATGGTTCAATTTTGTCTAAAGGAAATGTATCTGTGCAAATGATAATGTCTGCCCTGAGTAAAGCATCAAGAGATTCTCTTAAAGTTCCCCAAGGAAATAAGTTCCCTTTTATATCACTAGAATGTAGCAAAACAATATTACAATCTCTTTTAATTGCACGATGTTGAAATCCATCATCAATAATAATTGGTGTTGTAAAATGAGATAATGCCTTGTATTTGGGCTGGGAGACAATCACGCTATGATAGTAACCTGATAATGCTTGCATGTACACTTCATCTCCACATTGTTCTGGCATCATATCATTGTGCATCGTATACGAAGATGATACAGTACAAATTCCTTTGCTTGTTCTTTTGTAACCACTTGAAAGTAATGATACTTGTATGAAGTTGTCTTTGCATATTTTTGCTATCATAAGTGCGCATGGAGTTTTTCCAGATCCACCTGAACTAATATTACCAATACTTATCACAGGGTATGCAGATGAATATACTTTGAACATATTATGTGAGTACAGATAATTTCTCATCTTTACAAAGACATTATACATGGTGATATTCTCCATTTAAGATGTTTTCACATGAACGAATAATGTCTTGAATCTCTTCACGATTGGATTGATCTTGTATGGGAACAATTTTTGTATAGTGTACATTAATTTTAGCAAAAGGGAGAGGCAAAGAAAACAGATCCCAACTTTTTTTGAATATATATGCTGATGAGCAATCAATTCTGCATAAAAACAGAGGCTTAGATGCTCTAAAAGCTGCTATAACCGCTCCGGGTTTCATATTGTTTCGAGGACCTTTTGGCCCATCTGGAGTAATCAAAAAAGTTCTTCCTTTTTGAAGTTCATTAACTGCACTTTCAAGAGCTTCTTTTCCATTATTTGAAGAGCTACCTCTTATAACATCAATCCCCCAGTGATTGAGAATATTAGTTAATACAGATCCATCTTTACTTAAACTGACAATAGCAAAACAAGAAATATGTTTGTGAATAAACCATCCAGGAAGCATAGATCCATGCCAAAAAGCAATGACAGAGTTTTGATTGGGGATTTCACCAATAAGCTTGAATCTCCAGCTATAGGCTAATACAGTAAGAATATGTATGGCAATTTTTTGCAATAGTTTCATATCCGATTCTTGAGATAGTGTTCTATTGTTAAAGCTGCTCTTTTACTAGCTCCTGGGCCACCGAGTAAAGTTCGAATTTCATGAAAACCTTGTACTTGATTTTGTATAGCAATTGGATCGTCTAATAAAGAAAAAAGAGAAGTATGCAGAGATTGTGCTTGTGCATCAGATTGTATAAGCTCAGGAATCAGGTTTTTTTCTAATAATATATTTGGAAGAGAAATACTGGTTAGATGAATTTTACTTTTTGCAATCAGATATGAAATATAGGATGTTTTATAATAAGAGATAAAAGGCATACCAAGTAATGCTGCTTCAAGCGTACTCGTTCCAATCTTAACAATACCTGCTTGTGCACCTCTCATACATTCGCGCGCATTGGTAGATATTTCGTCTTGTGAAAATTGTTTAAGGCCAGGGTGATCGATAAGTCTTTCAGGAACACAGAGCAAAGGCTTAAGATCTCTCTTTTTGCATTCTTCAATGATAGGCCTCATTAAAGGTAAATGCTTATATAATTCTTGACTTCTAGATCCTGGCATCAAGCAAATTGTCTTATCTCTGTTTTCAGAAAACTCGTGAATAAACAGTGGATTATCTAAAATGGGATGTCCAACAAAAGCAGTTTCAATATCAAAAGTAGAAAAGTAAGAATGTTCAAATGGAAATACTGTCATGATAAGATCAGTAGACTTTTTTACTTGTTGTGCTCTATTACTTCCCCAAGCCCATAATTGTGGAGCTATATAGCAAATAGAGGGAATTCCTTTTTGTTTAGCGCTTGCTCCAAGCCTCATATTAAAACCCGGATAGTCAATCCCTATAAAAGCATCATATCTTCCTTTGGAAATTTCTTTTTCACAGAGGTTTAATGCCTTCTTTAAAAAAGGATAATGTTTGATGACTTCCCAAAAACCAACAATATTCATTGAATCAAAATGCACCAAGGAATTCAATCCTTCGGCAAGCATATATGGTCCACCAATGCCAGTAAAAAGTGCATCAGGAAATATTATCTTAAGCTCTTTCATCAGTAATGCTGCATGAGCATCACCCGAGGGATCGCCAGCTACTATAAAAAAAGAATAATTCATGCTACAAAAATACATGCTTATTTTCTTACTGCTAATAAGAGCAAAAAAACTATTATTTTGTACGTATATTTTTTAGAAATAATATATAAATCATGACATTTTCATCTGTAACGACTCAAGCCTTTATGGTCCTTAGATTTCTGCTAGTATTGGCTATGTCCATTTGTAGTTTTTCTTGTTCAGAAAATACATCTAAGGATTCCTATATTCAGGCTGAAAAGGCAACAAATGATGGAGATATTGCAAAAGCGATTTCTTTATATAAATCAGCAATTGAAGCAGATGATTCATTTATTGAAGCATATCAAAAATTGGGGACAATATATTATCTACAGAATTCATATGAAGAAGCTATTACTTTACTGAATTCATTATTAATAATAAGTCCCACAAACTTTGATGCCCACTTTATATTAGGAAATATACATTCTAAATCTGGGAAGTATACCAAAGCATTGTATCATTATGAACAAGCTTTAATCACCAATCCGAACGATGCAAAATTGTATCAAAATATGGCATCCGCCTATGTGAATGTAGATAATACTCAGCTAGCCTTGAATTATTATAATAAAGCCTTATCTATAGACTCCAAAGATCAAGAAATTCATTATGATCTTGCCAATACTTTAGCAAGAAAAGGCAATTATTCAGAAGCCTTACAACATTATCAAAGTGCGGTTCAATTGCGTCCTGATTATGCTGAAGCATGGCTATTTATGGGAGTTACCTTTTATAAATCAGGTAATAATGCAGATGCAGAGCGTGTTTTTAACATGGCAATTAGTTTTAATCCTTCTATGACATTAGCCTATAAGTATTTAGCAGCAATTGCTAAAAGTAAAGAGGATTTAGCATCGTATAATAATTATACAGGTATGATTCTGGCAGCGGATAAAAAAACTCTAGAAAGTATTCCCTATTTTTTAGAGGCAGCTAAGATTAATCCATCATTATATGAAGCCCATTTTAATGCGGGATTAGCATATTTTGCAATTAATAATTCATTAGATGCTGCTAGGCATTTAGAATTATGTGTAAAAACAAAGCCTGATTTCTTGGAAGCATATAAGCAATTAGAAAATGTTTATAATAAACTTGGTGATAGCAAAAAACAAGAAAACATAAAAAAAATTATTCAATCATTAGAAAGTAACATTGTTTCTAAATAATTATCTTAAGGAGAAAAGACATGAAATCTGTAAAAAATCTTTTATTATCTGTAGGAATTGTAGGTATTTGTATAACACAAATACATTGCTATGAAGGGCCATCAAATGCTGATTTTTTAACATTCAAAGCAGAAATGTTTATGCGCTCTGGTGAATTAGACAGAGCACAAGAAGAGATTGGTAAAGCATTGACAAAGGATGCAAAAAGTACGGAAGCCAATATTGTACAAAGTAAAATTTATGTAATGCAAAATATGCCTGAAAAGGCTATTGCATCTTTACATACAGCTTTAGAATCAAATCCAAAGTCTTTAGATGCATTATATTCTCTTGGTTTTTTGTATACAAAAACAAATGAATTCCAAAAAGCAATTGATCAATTTAATAAAGCATTAGAAGTAAAACCAGATACATCCTTAGGGTATAATAATCTAGGCGTAGCATATCATTCCTTGAAACAATATGATAAAGCAATAGTGAATTATAAAAAAGCGATAGAGAAAAATCCAAAATTTGTTGAAGCATTCTTTAATGTTGGTAATTCTTATGTAGCTATGAATGATATGCCTAAAGCAATTGAATCATATAACAGAGCTGTTCAGTTAAAGCCAGATTATGTAGCGTCATATTTAGAATTAGCATCTTGTTTCAATAGGATTGGTAATCCAGCTGAAGCAGGAAATAATACAGGTTTATACTATTATTTTAGTAATAAATTACCTCAAGCAATTGATGCATTCTCTAAAGTTGTGGCTGCTAATCCTAATTATGCTGTTGCCTATCATAATATGGCAGCATCCTATGATAAACTTGGAGATAGAGAAAAGACAATTGAATATTTTCAAAAAGCTGCAAAACTTGGATATGCTCAAGCTCAAGAAATATGTAAAAAGAATAATATAGCTTTCTAAAAAGGAATACTACACCCAATTCCTGATGAAAGTGGATAGATATATTTTATAATAGATTCTAATTGCTTACCATGTTGATGATGGGTTGTATAAAGAGCACAATCAAATAATAATAAGAAAGCTCCTTGAACTATAAGGCTATTACCGAAGCCAAGTAATTGAGCTTGTGAAGTAGTATTAGATTTTTCTTTTAGATATAAGCCACCAAGCATGTATGCAATATCTAATCCAATATTTAATGCAAGTAATTGTTGTATAGAAGACTGTTGGTGTATTGCAGATTGAAAATCATATAATTCCGGCTTTGCATAATAACCAAAGCCGGCAATTGCAATATTTATAATATTCCAACCAGCATTCATTTGCCAGAATGCTTTTTTATCTTCTTGCGAATGTAAAGAGCCATAAATACCAGTAGTAATATTTAATAATGCCCAGCTTCCTAAAACAGACATACTAGTTGTATTGATAGCATAATATTCATCTCTAAAAGCATTTAAAGTAGTGTCCTGACACAAGACACTATAACATGGAAACAATAAACTTATGAGAACTATTCGTATAAAAAGAGTATTCATTGCTTTATTCCTTGGTTTGATTAACAGTGTATATTGTGCACATGCACAAATTCCATCTGTAATTGATGATAATATGATTATCAAGGGCGATTCATTGATGAATCAAAAATTGTATTCAGAAGCTATACAAGCTTATCAAATTGCATTAACTACAAGTAAAGATAAAGAACTAATCGTAAAATATGCTCATGCATTACATATGAATGCCGAGTACAAGTCAGAAATACTTGCTTATGAAGATATACTGACTGGTACTCCTGATGATATGTCAATATTATTAAAAAAAGGTATAGCACTAACATCATTGGGAAATCTTGATGATGCAATTACTGTGTATCGTTTTTGTTTGACGATTGATTCTTTAAAACCTGAGATATGGTTTCAGATGGGAAAAACATTTCAAGTTGGCCAATATCATGATAATGCATCTCAATGTTTAATGAAAGCTATAATCATAAAAAATACATATGCAGAGGCATATCAAGAATTAGGTACTTCATTATTGGCACTTAATAATATTGATACCGCTATTATTTCTTTTAGAATTGCTTTGCAAACAGATTCAACTTTAAGCGAAGCTTGGTTAGGATTAGGTAATGCTTTGAACCGTTCTAAACAGACAGATAAAGCAATGAAAGCATATAAACAAGCTATAATGATGAAACCGGATTATTCTGAAGCGTTTAATAATCTAGGTATGCTCTATTATTCTATTGAACAACCTGATAGTGCAATAAGTGCTATTAATTCTGCTTTGACATTTGATTTGGAAAACCCCGTTTACTATAATAATGCTGGTTTAGTTACTTTATCATTAGGTGATACATTAAGAGCATTTAAATTTTTTAGAAATGCTTTGCTTTATGATTCACTCTATATAAAAGCGCTCTATAATGCTGGCTTATCTTTGCATTATTTACAAAAAGATAGAGATGCTATAGAGTTTTTTCAAAAAGTACTTGCTATAGATTCTAAACAGGCTGAATATTGGTATGCATTAGGATTATCTCATGCTAGTTTACAGGACAATGTATCAGCTATGGGGTATTGGCAAAAAGCATCTGAGCTTGAACCCAAAAATGGTGAATACTGGTTTGCAATGGGAACAATCTATGCTAAAAACGGAGATACCAAACAGCAAAAGAAATTGTTTAAAAAAGCTGCAAAGCTTGGAAGTATCAGTGCTAAAAATTGGCTTAAATATAATGGTACATCTAAAAAATGAAAGATATTACCTTCCAAAATCTTATCATTCCACCTTTAGGAATTATACTTTGGACTATATCTGCTCTGTTCATCATATTCTCTATTATAACATGCATAGTTGAATTAGTTGATCTTTCAGAGAAATATTCTACAAATGGTATCATTTTATCGTATACAGAAGACAATGAATCTGGAAGATATTATCCAATTGTTCGCTTTAATGACAGCTCACACATATCACATACATTTACCGATGTAACTGGGTCTTCTGTCCCTCTGTATTCTATAGGTACTATCGTTCAAGTTGATTATATGACTGCAAATCCGTCTGCATCAGAAGTAACAACATTATATTTTAGATGGGGATTAACTATCGGACTATTTGGTTGTGCTGTAATGTTTTTTGTTCTCGGATATTTGTTTAGTGAACGCTTGATATGAAAAAAAGTCTCTATTTCATTGGTATTGCTGGCTCTGCAATGGGAAATGTTGCGGTAGCTTGTGCCAGAAAAGGTTTCACAGTATCTGGAAGTGATTCTGGAATTTACCCACCAATGAGTACATTTCTGGAACAAAACGGCATCAATATGTTCCATTCTTTTAACCCTGAGAATATACAATCTTCAAAACCAGACATGGTTATTATTGGAAATGCAATCAGTAGAGGAAATCCAGAATTAGAATATGTCCTTAATCATAGAATATCATATACATCTATGCCTGCTGTAGTACATGATGAATTAATAGCACATAATACATCCATTGTTATCACTGGTACACATGGTAAAACGACAACTACTTCTATAGCTGCTTGGATATTTGAAGATGCAGGAAAGCAACCAGGTTTTTTAATTGGTGGGATGCCTAATGGATTTGACACCGGATGTAGGCCTGTACCAGATGAATTACACAATACTGATAAAGGCATTTTTGTGATTGAAGGAGATGAATATGATACTGCTTTCTTTGATAAAAGAAGTAAGTTTTTTCATTATTCTCCTACTATAGTTGTAATCAATGCAATAGAATTCGATCATGCCGATATCTTTGATTCTCTTGATGATATAAGAAAATCATTTAAAACTATGATTCGTCTTATCCCTTCAAACGGTTATTTGATCACTTGTGCAGATTTTACCGAGACATGTGATATTGCACTTGATGCTAATACACAAGTAGAAACATTTGGTTTGCATTCTAAGGCTGATTGGCATATTGCAGATACCAAAACAGATGAATTCTCTACTGTTTTTACTGTATACTATAAACAATCATTCTTTGGTACTTTTACTTTTTTTATGAGCGGCGAACACAATATTAGAAATGCTGTAGGAGCATTAGCATCATGTTTTCATGCTGGATTATCGGCAGAAGAAATCAAAAATGGATTAGCCACGTTTAAAGCACCAAAACGAAGAATGGAAGAAATTGCTATATGGAATAATTGTATCATCATTGATGATTTTGCACATCATCCAACTGCAATTTCAGAAACAGTCAAAGCAATCAAAGCAAAATATCCTCATCGTGATATTATTGCATGTTTTGAACCAAGATCAAATACTACAACTAGAAATATATTTCAGAAAGAATTTGCAGAATGTTTTGATGGCTGCAAAAGTGTGATTATCGGTCCGGTTAATCGTCCAGAACGATATAAAGAATCCGAAAGACTCAATATTCCCCTTTTATTGCAATATTATTCTTCCAAAGGTGTACAATCATATTCTGTACAAAGAAATGATTCACTTTGGGGTGAAGAGGCTATAGAATATATTAAAGAATGTGCCCAAACACATGATATTATTGTACTTATGAGTAATGGTAATATTGGTGGATTACGTACTTTACTTCAATAATTAATACAAAAAATATGTGCATTATGTCACAACATACTCATTCACTTCCTTATCGTGTATTGTTATATTATAAATATGTAACAATTGATAATCCAATTGAAGAATCAAAAAAACATTTAAAATTATGTTTATCATTAGAGTTAAAAGGGAGAATCCTGTTTGCTCCTGAGGGTATTAATGGTACAGTATGTGGTACTGTTGAACAAACAAATGAATATATGCGAATAATGCATGCAGACCCTCGTTTTCATGATATGTGGTTTAAAATTGATGAAGAACCTGAACACACATTTAGAAAGATGTTTGTAAGGCCAAAGAAGGAATTAGTAACATTTAGACTATCAGAAGATGTAAATCCCTTGGAAAAAACAGGAGTATATCTTCAACCAAAAGAATGGTTTGACATGATGCAAGATCCTGATATTGTTATCATTGATGGAAGAACAGATTATGAATGGGATTTAGGACATTTTAAAGGCGCTATTAGGCCAAGCATAGAGTCTTTTAAGGAATTCCCCGAGTGGATCGAGAAAAACTTATCTGATTTTAAAGATAAAAAGATGTTAACCTATTGCACCGGTGGGATTCGATGCGAAAAATTATCAGCATATTTATTAAAACAAGGATTCAATGAAGTATATCAGCTTCATGGTGGAATTGTAGGCTATGGAAAGGATGCTGAAGTAAAAGGAGCCTTATTTGATGGTACATGTTATGTATTTGATGAAAGAGTTTCAGTACCAATCAATCATACAGAAGATGCACACTTGATTTCACATTGTGTTTATTGTAAAACGCCTACAGATTCCTATGTCAATTGTGGTAATTTTGATTGCCATAGACAACATTTCCAATGTTTAGAATGTGTTGCTAAAACTAATTGCTCCTGTTCGGACACATGTATGGAATCTCCAAGACATGAATATAAACCACCTTTTAACAGAAAATTTGATTCTTATAGAAGAGTACCTCGTAGAAACCAAACGGCTGCAGAAAAATAAATAATTATCCCGGTTACATCCACTAAAGTAGCTACAAAAGGTGCTGAGGATGTGGCTGGGTCAAAACCTAGTTTCTTCATTAATAATGGCAACATAGAACCAGATAAAGTACCCCACATTACAACTCCTATTAATGAAACTCCAACTGTTAAACCAATTTGTATGGAATTATCACCATATACATTGCTTATCATAGACCATAAAATGATTCTTAAAAATCCAATTATTCCAAGAATACAACCAAGTAATAAACCAGACAGTAATTCTCTTTGCAAAACAAACCACCAGTCCTTTAAATTGATTTCTCCTAAAGATAAAGCACGGACTATTAAAGTAGCTGCTTGAGAACCAGAATTACCGCCACTAGAAATAATTAAAGGTAGAAACATAGTCAGAATGACGGCTTTTTGTAATTCTTGTTCAAAATAACTTAAAGCAGTTGCTGTTAACATTTCACCTAAAAACAAAAGAATTAACCAACCTGCTCTTTTCTTAATCATTGATAATAGTGCAGTTGCATCATATGGTTTTTCTAAAGCTTCCATACCCCCAAATTTCTGAAAATCCTCTGTAGCCTCTTCTTCTTGAATATCCATTACATCATCAAAGGTTACGATACCAATTAATACACCAGCAGAATCAATAACAGGAATCTCTGAAATATCATATTTTTCCATCACTTTAACAGCTTGTTCTTGATCTTCGAATGCAGATAATGAAACAGCAGTATTATCCATTAATGTGGAAATCTTACTATCTGGCTCTGCAAAAATGAAAGATCGTAATGGAACATCATCTTTTAAGCATCCACGTGAATCTGTAATATAGATACGATTGATTGTTTCGCTTTTGCGACCATGAGTTCTTATATATGATAAACCTTCGGAAACTGACCACTCTGATCTAACCGAAACAAAATTCACTGTCATTAAACGCCCAATGCTTTGCTCGGGATAACCAAGTAAGAATCTTGCTTCTTTCAAATCCTCTGGAGATAAGAGAGATAATAATCTCTGAGTCATTTCAGCTGGTAATTCTTCTAATAAAGTCGTTCTATCATCAGGTGATAAACCAGTTAATAATTCTCTTGTTTCTTGATTTGTTAATTGATGTAATAAATAGTCTTGATCTTCGGTTTCTAAATACGAGAATAGTTCTGCTGATAAATTTCTTTCTAAGCTTCTAAATAGTAAAACCTGGTCTGTATTGTCTAAATCCATTAATAAATCTGCAATCTCTGGAGTAGTCCAAAACGATAAAACTTCCCTTAAGGCTGGCCAATTCCGCGTTAGGATTAAGTCTTGTAAATCAGGTTTTAATAGCTCTTTTAGCATGTCAATTAAGTGTATTATATCTTACTGAGAATTATGTTCTTTAAATAGATAGCATTTTAAGTGCCAAGCAGAACATATTATTAATTCTTGACTTGTTTGTCAGATAGTTCAATCCATCGCATCATATTGTTTTCAGATTCTTTTTCTAAAGAAGACATTTGTTCAGATTGTTCTGCAATTTTCTGGTACTCATGAGGAGGAATATCTTCTAACAGTTTTGCCATAGCTTTAATCTTCATTTCATGTTCTGCAATTAATTTTTCTAATAGTTCATGTTCATTTTTTTCATGAAATGACAATCCCTTTTTAGTTTGTGTAGTATTTTGTGCCTGAGTTTTTACTTCTTTATTAGATATCTGAGTAATTTTTTGATCTGCTTGTTCTTTTTTCTCTAAATATGCAGAATAATTTCCAGGATATTCTTTGATCTTTCCATTACTTTCAAAAGAATAAATTCTCTCAACGGTTCTATCTAAAAACGATCTATCATGAGAAACAATCAGAAGAATACCTTTAAAACTATCTAAATACTCTTCTAATGCACCTAAAGTTTGAATATCAAAATCATTAGTTGGTTCATCAAACATCAGAACATTTGGATTTCCCATTAATGTTCTAAGAACAGCTAAGCGCCTTTTTTCACCGCCAGATAATGTATGTACTAATGAATAATGCTGTTTGGCAGGAAATAAAAATCTATCTAATAAATCTTTTGCCGTTAAATACCGTTCTCTGCCAACTCCTGTATCTATGTATTCTGCTACTTCTCGTAAATTAGCAATCAAGGTTTCGTTTTCTTTTAATGTTTTTACTTCTTGGTCAAAATAACCTATCGTCACTGTATCACCAATTGATACATAGCCTTCATCAGGTTTGAGTCTTCCGGAAAGAACATTTAATAATGTTGATTTTCCCGCTCCATTAGGACCAATTACTCCAATACGATCGCCGGGTGCTGCCCTGTAAGTGAAGTCTTTAAATAAATAATCTTGTTTATCTAATTTACTTATTGAGACAGCATCTATTAATTTTCCGCCTAAAAAACGATTTCCTACTTCTATTTTTATTTGTTTTTGTTCCTCTGGTTTAGGTTCTGACTGCATTTTTGCTATCCAGTCAATTCTACTTTTTTGCTTTGTTCTTCTTGCTTTAGCACCTTTTTGTAGCCATGCTAATTCAGTTCTCAATTTATTTCTTTCATGTTCCGCTGTAGATTCTTCAATTTCTGTTCTGGCTTCCTTTTTCATTAAATAATACTCGAAATTACCATCATAACTAAATAACTTTTTTTGATCTAATTCTATAATTCTAGTGGAAATAGCATCTAAAAAATATCTGTCATGTGTAACTAATAATAATGCTTTATGAGATTGCTGAAGTCTATCTTGTAACCATTGAACAGAATCTGCATCAAGATGATTTGTAGGTTCATCTAAGATCAATAAATCAGGTTCAGATAATAATGCTCTGGCTAGGGCAACTCTCTTTCTTTGTCCTCCAGATAAGGACATAACATCTTTGTGAATATCTGTGATTCCTAATTTTGATAATAAGATCTTTGAATCAGTATCTAATCCCCAACCTTGTTCATTATCAATTTTTAATGCCAAGTCATGCATTTCTTCTTGTTGTTCATCTGTCATTGATTCATTTGAAGCAATCTCACATAGTTCATCATATCTATTGATCATCACTATGATATGTTGTTTTGCTTCCATTACAGCTTCTATACATGTTTGTTGATGAGCAAAGCTTGGTAATTGCGACAAATATTCGATTCGCACGTCTTTTGAAATTGCTACAATTCCATCATCTGGTTCTTCTAGGCCGGCTATCAATTTTAAGAGTGTACTTTTTCCTATCCCATTACGACCGATTATACCAATCCTCTCGCCTTCCATAATACCTATACCGATCTGTTCGAATAGTACTTTTTCATTATACGATTTAGTAAGATTATGTGCTGAAAATATCTGTTTTGCCATGTTTTTACCTTAATTAGATGATATTGAGATGGCATGTGCCGATGCCCAAGCCCATTGGAAATTATAACCGCCAAGATGTCCGGTTACATCTACGACTTCTCCAATAAAATATAGATTTGGTATTTTATTAGACATCATCGTTTTGGAGGATAATTCTTTTGTATTCACTCCTCCGACGGTAACTTCTGCTTTTGAATATCCTTCATTACCAGCAATTATTGGTTGCCAATTCATTAGCTGATCTGCAAATATCTTTCTTGTTTTTTCACTATAATGTGAATACGTTTCACATTGCTTATGATATTGTGCCCATGCATATGCAAAGCGTTTAGGAAATATAGTTGATAATGCATTTTTCCAATCCATTTTCCCAAAATCGCCTTGTGCTATTTTAGCATAGTTTGATGGATCAATCAGGGTATTTATAGTAACTGAATTAGTATGATTGATATATGAGGAAGCTTGAAGTATTGCTGGGCCACTTAGACCTTTATGCGTAAACAGTAAACCTTCTTTAAATATGGGAGATTCTTCAGTTTGAATCTCTGATTGAATAGACAAACCAGCTAAATCAGAATAAGGAAATGTTTCTGCTTGAACAATCAATGGAACTAATCCAGGTTTAGTTGGGATAATGGTGTGTCCAAAAGACAATGCAATATCATAACCAATACAACTTGCACCCATTTTTGGAATAGAAAGTCCCCCACTAGATACAATAACACTTTGTGAGGAATAGATTCCTTTATTTGTATGAACAAAAAAGATATCAGATTTTGTTACTGACTCTACTTTGCATTGTAATTCTAATATCAACTTATTCTGATTTATCTCAAACATTAACATTCTAACAATATCTCTTGCCGAAGTATCGCAGAACATTTGTCCTAATACTTTTTCATGATATGGTATATGATATTTTTCAACTAGCTCTATAAAATGATAGGGGGAATATCTGGATAATGCAGAAGTACAAAAGTGTGGATTATCAGAAATAAAGTGAGATGGACTAGTATGAATATTTGTAAAATTACAGTATCCGCCACCTGAAATGAGAATCTTTTTACCTGGTTTATCTTCAGAATCTATAATTCTTACTGTTTTTCCTAACTGTGTTAATTTTCCTGCTGCAAAAAGTCCGGCAGCTCCTGCACCAATAATAATATAATCTGAATGTAAAGAATTGGTGTTCATGTTGACAATTGAGGTTTAGAGATATATAATATGATGACAGTGTAAAATAGCTTTACGATGTAAAAGTTTTCATCTTAGGTTATGGCAATTGGCTTTTTCATTAAAAAGCCCTGAATACCAGGGCTTTAACTATTTTTTAATCAACTCTTTTACCCATTGATTGATATCCTCGATTAATTGTTTATCAACGTGATCATAAATAGTATATTCCATAGGGCTAGCCTTCCCTACTCCTTCCATAAAGAGATAATTCAATGTTGGATATAATTTATAGAGATTTTTTGCATGTTGTTTAGATGAAGACAAGGACTTTTTCCAAAGATTAAAATCTTTCATAGAAGATTGAAAATCTCTTTCTCCATAGGCGATAAAACATGGTATAGACAATGATTTTGTTAATTCAGCAGGATTGTAATTTTTTAAAGACAACCAATATGGTGCTGGTGTTTCAAGTAATAATTGTTCATTAGGTGTATCTGGTGAAAGAGATTTAGATTTTACTGCAGCATGTTGTTTCTTTATCTTTTCTAATTTCTTTTTTGCATCAGTAATATCAATTATCGTATCTAAAGTAAGTACATATTCTAATTGATCTAGTAATACATCCTCTAATGGTCTTGATGGTGCTCCAAGCATTATCATTCCTTTTAGACCATTAATCTTTTGTGCAGCTCTGGGTATGAACATCCCGCCTGTACCATGACCTAATAAAAATATAGCATTTGTATCTGTTTCTTTAAACAGTTTTAATGCTTTAAATGCTTCAATGGCATCTTCTGTACTTTCAAAATCTGGTGTGACTTGTATCTTTTTTGATCTTATTGTTGTATAGTAAGCTCTTGTCCTCTTTTCAAAACGTAATACACCAATTCCTCTTGATGCTAAACCCCAAGCTAAATCAGCATATGGTTTATTTGCTACATAGGTGCCGTCTTCGTCTAAAGGACCACTTCCATGAATAATAATGACGAATGGATATTTTCCTGTAGCTAATGGTAATGTAAGCGTTCCATTAATTTCCCAATCTGTTCCTTTACCTATCATTATATCTCTAACTTTTACAGAGTCTGCATAGGCATATTCAGGAACTGTATAAGTATGCTTTCCATATTTAGGTTTAAACTGGGCTATAAAAAATCCATCTATTTCTGGGGTCGATTTAAAAGCAGTTCTTATATCCCAATTGCCTGTTGCACATCGTAAAGAATGTACAATTGCAACTAGATTTGTATCTACTGGGTCAATATCAATTCTTGTATCAAATTTCTTGATAATTCTTCCAGCTTTTTTTTCAAATTGTTCCCAAAAGAGCCTCAATGTATCTGCTGGGAATTCATTTTTCATCTCAGGTGTAAAAAAACTATGTGCTTTAACAAAATCTTTGGCAAGAATTGCTTGAACGCATCTATTCGAATTTGCCATTTGCCAATCTAGAACAGATTTAAATGGTTGTGCTATACTTGTTGATACAAGCAATGGCAAAAAGAAAATGCTTAGAAATATATACAGAAATTGTTTACTTGATTTAATCATTATCTTTTTGTTGAATATCAAATTTCATTAATAGTGGACAGTGATCTGAAATCTTATCTGCGATTTTATCATCATACATTGATCGTGTATTAATAATAAACTCACTATCTTTTTTAAATCGTTGAACACTCGTTTTGGTTATTACTATATGATCTATACCAAAAAGATTTGGGTATTTGCAGCTTTTAAGATTTTCACTAAGGAATACAAGAGATGAGTTCTGTACCAATGGGGTTAATGTTGGATCTTTAATACGTTTTGGAAAATCATTAAAATCTCCAATGATAAATAGATCTTGCTCTTTGGTATTTTGTAATAGAGAATCTACCCATTTACCAGCTATTTCACTTTGCTTATATCTCATTTGTCTAGCTGATATTTTTAATGCTTCTGTAGAATCATATCTCGATGAAGATTTAAAATGTACTACCATGATTGTACAATCAAAGTTGCCTTTTTTTGCATTGAATACTAATCCCGGACGGTTTCGGTTGGGGTCAACTGCAATTGGTACATATTCATATGAATTATCTACAGATACAGATGGCTTGTATAAAACAGCTACATTTTGAGAGCGTCCACCTTTGCCAATTATATATTTATACTGTGGGATAAAGGTAATAAGCTTATCTAAAGATATACTATTCTCTATTTCTTGTAGACATAAGATTTCTGCACCGCTTTCTTGTATTACATCAGCTATCCTTTTATAATCTGATTCATCTCTTTGAATTGTATCATCTATACCATCGCCTAACCAAGCAATATTAAATGTTCCAATAGATAATGATTGGTCTGAAACAATGGTAGAACAAGAACTTAAACCAATTGACATTATTATGGTGAAAAGAGCTGTACTTATATACTTATTTAATGTAATCATATGTATTATCAACCTTTTACAAACATAGCTTTGAATATATATCCTGCGAATTTTGGATTTTCTTTCAATCTTCTGACTGAATATCCATACCAATCACTTCCAAATGGTACATAGATTCTCATGGCATGCCCAGATGATATTAATTGATTTCTTCTTTCTTCTCTTACGCCTAAAAGCATCTGAAATTCATATCTATCTGAATGAATAGAGTGTTGTTGTATATAGTTTTCTGCATCAATGATTAAATTCTCATCGTGGGTTGCAATGCCAGTTTTTTTCCCATTTCTTAAAAGTATCCTTAAGAGTTTCTTATAATTTTCTCTGATTTCAGAAGGATCTTTAAATGCAATTTCTGCTGACTCATTATATATACCTTTGCACAAGCGAATATCGGGATCATACTCTAATAAACTAAGGATATCTGATTCGCTACGTTTCATATATGCTTGTAAAACGACACCTATATTGGTGAATCCTTCTTTCCTTAGCCTGCGATAAAAATCAAGAGTTTGAGTTGTATATGGACTATTTTCCATATCCATTCTAACAAATAAACCGCATGCATTTGCCTTGGTAACTAATAATTTTACATTTTCATATGCAAACTCTTGGTCTATATCAAGGCCAAGAGAAGTTAATTTCACTGATAAATATGCAGGTAAACCATGAGTATGTATTGCTTGAATTACCTCTAAGGATGCATCCCTTTCATGGATAGAACGTTCTTTTGATATTACAAATTCACCTAATACATCTATTGTAGCACAAGCACCAATTGAATCTAATTGCTGTACGGTTGCTATTGCATTCTGTAAAGACTCTCCTGCTATATACCGAGAGGCAACAGTTCTAACAATTGTTTTGGGAATAAAAGGCAGTGACTTTGCAATAAGACTATTTAACATATACTTCGATTATTTCTTTGTGAATTTAATTGTTGATGTAGAATGTTCGCATGTAATTGATATATAATAAACTCCAGCACTTAAATGTTCTACAGAATATTGAAGTGAAATTGGATTATTATCAATGCTTAAGGCTTCCGTTATTATAGATATTGCCCGACCCTGTATATCAAAAAGTGATATTGTAGCATTATCACATATTTGTTTTGCTGAAATAGTAATAGTAATTAATTGTTCTGCTGGATTAGGAATTATTGATGATTGAATATTATCAATATCTATATTCTTGATTGAAGAAATCGAAGAACAAGGGCTTTTCGATGTGATATACACTGGAACAATCGATGTAATTAACGATGTATCTTGTTTATACACAATTCGTATTAATGCAAGGGATGAATCCAACTTTTTATCAATTTGCCAATTGAATAGTCCAGATACAGCATCAGTGCCTAATGTATTGGTTGGAGTCCAACTTGCGCCATTATTAGTAGAATATTGAGTATTAACCCTGCCAAAAGTAATATTCTCAGATTTCCAGGTAATAATATTTTGCTTTCCAACACATAATGTGTCATTTGGTTTTGGCAGCATTATGGTTAATTGTTCTTTGGCTAGTTCAAAAGGACCAGTAATAGAAAATAAAGTGGAATCTTCCAATGAAGTTACTTTGAAATAACAATCTTGAGCTATGATATCCGGAACATTAACAGTTGAAGAATTACTTGATAATGAAGCAGAAATTATTTGCCATGATTGTTTAGCATCGATAGAAATTTCAAGTTTTACTTTATCAACTAATTTTTTTGTCCAAGCTAAAGGCACAAGTTCTTTTATACCAATAACTTTTTTACTTATATCTGTACCAAAAATCAAAGAAGGTGCTTCAATCGAAAAATTCACCCACGATGTATCTTGATTCATAGGATTTAATTGATCATATACCCTTATCCTACCTTGAGTAGTAGGCGCATTAGGAATATTCCAATTATATATGCCTTGTCCATTTATTGCTTGTTGCGAAACTGCAGGTATATTTTTAGATATTGTTTCCCATGTTTGGCCACCATTGATACTATACTCTAATGTTACAGTTTGTACATTAACAGATGTCCATTCTATCGACATCACTTTTCCAACTACAAAGGTTTGTCCACCCCAAGGATATATCATATTAACACTAGATATTTGAGCTGGTTGTATACATGATTTCGATTCTAAGAATTGGCGTAAATATGTATAAACTCTTGGCAAAAAAGTAAAATCGACGGAATTTTTGTTATTGGTTAAATGACAATAACTCATGATTGAACCAAAAACAGGTTTAGGAGCACTTTTATTACAAGATTCTTGTGAATAAGAGATTTGACCAGCATAATTTGATGCACTGGTTAAACATGAATCCAATGCAGGTTGCCAAAACCAACAATTATGAGTATGATATGCTCCAATATTATGTCCTAATTCATGCGCTATTGTAATGATATCTTTACTATATGCATTAGATGGTATAATACTGTTTCTAAAAATTCCGCTGACAGAATATGCTTTAGATATGTCTCCATCGCAAATATTCCCAATTCCATTAGCTATCCCTAAAACAAATGTTCCATTGCCTGTTCCAGAACTTCCCACTGCATCTAAACAATGAACTATAGCTCTTGTATCTTTTGTATTGGTATTCCAACGTGATTCAACTTCTTGCAATAAAGCAGGTGTATTAGATCCATCATTTTGATATGGATCTTGATTAGTAGCTGTCCAAACAATTATCTTAGGTAATATTATATTTACATTTAACTCTTTACGATACAAGGAATTAATGCCATTAAATAATGCAATAATATATTGAACAGCACCGATAGAATCTTTTTTTCCTGGGCCATTAAAGAATGAGCTTGTAGACTCTACTATGACAGGAAGTTCGAGCATTTCATTCGTAAGGGTTTTCTCCCCTTTCGAATATTTTTCAAACAATTCTTGTGGTGTTGGAAGATTATTTGGTTTTTCATCTGTTAAGCATTGAGGAAGAGCTGTTTTGTCATCGTGTATAAATTCATTCTGATTTATTATATGATGCTCATTATCTATCGAAGGTTTATGAGTTGGAGCTACAACGAATTGTTCACCGCTTGATCTCATCACCCAACAATAGATATGTCCTTGTGATGTAGTTAATAGTATTGATGAACCAGGTTCATTTTGTATTGTACCAATAAAACTAGTTACAAAAGGTAAAGGAATCTGTTGATTACCAATAAATACTTTAGTTCTAGAATCTACACTACTAGGAGAAATAGTTAACTCTACAGTTGATAATTGATTCTTTCCTATAGGAAAATTATCTAATACCAATGTTTTGTCTAATTCAGAAAAAACAGAAATAACTTTCTCTTTTTCTAATGAAAAGGAATGTAATGTATGTTGTAATCCTTGCGGATGTGCAATAGTGGATTCCTTTTTTCCTTTAATCAAAGAATTGAAATCTGAAGTAGCTGCAGATACATTCTGAGTATAAAGAATGAAGAAAAACAGTAGTAATGATGTATAGAATCGCATAGAATATCTTTATTAATGCTGAATAGTTAATGGCACTGTAATGTTGGATTGTCCACAAATGAGCGAAACAAAATATGTTCCTGATGGCAATTGTGGTAGTGAAGTATTTAAAGTGTGTTCTCCAACAGAAAGATCGAGATTCTTTTGAATAGTATGAACAGATTCACCATTTATTGAATTTATTGACAATTGGGCATTATAACACAGATATGATGAGACAATTGTGATTGACAAATTCCCATTAATCAATGGATTTGGAGATATAGAAAGCTGTGGCAATATTGAATTGCTTTCTTGAATATTTGTTGCACTACAATTAGCTGAATTCACTATAGACATAGCACCTGTTACAAAAGCAATAGTTGAATCAGATTTTGCAATTGCACGAACAATTACATTTGGTGCTTCAATTGTTGGAACTCTCCAGCGGAAAACTGATGTCCATGGATCGATACCAAGTGCAGCTGAAATATTTTGCCAAGAAGATCCGGAGTCAGTAGAATATTGTAGTAATAATTTTGAAGTAGCAATATTTTTATAATTCCATGATACTATAAAGTCTTTTCCAGCACAGAGAATATCGTCTGCTTTAGGAGTATTTACTGTAAGTTCTTCTTGGCCAATACTAAATGGACCTGTTTGAGAAATTAATCCATTATCGTCTGCGCTGATGATTCTTATATAGCATTTAGTTGCTGTAATATCAGGCATTGCAAATTGAAAGTTTGTACCTGTTTGGCCGGAGCTTACAGAATTCCAATTTGCTCCATTATCACTTGAAAATAAAATAGATACAGAATCAATATTGGTTTTAGTCCATGCTAATGCAATACTTTCTTTTTGCCCATATGATTTACCATCTAGATTATTAGTTAATGCCAATGCAATCACAGGAACAGAAATTTTGAAATTGGCCCATGTTGTATCATTAATATTTTCATTAGTAATATCACAAACACGAATTCTACCTAGATCTGTTTTGATTTTAGGAACAGTCCATTGATAAGAGCCTTGTCCATTAATTTGAGATGCACTTGATGCAGGCAATCCAGATTCAATATTTGACCAACTTGAACCTGCATCTGTAGATAATTGAATTTTTACTGAATTCACTCTAGAAGAAGTCCATTCAATTACTTGTTTAGAT
>Ga0114966_10000301_pt1 | contig 47898 bp, 53 predicted proteins | sample M_130207_XF_Meta_FD_87029 | JGI IMG/M metagenome (GOLD analysis project Ga0114966, IMG submission 87029) | Freshwater microbial communities from Lake Montjoie, Canada to study carbon cycling - M_130207_XF_MetaG | ecosystem: Environmental > Aquatic > Freshwater > Lake | place: Lake Montjoie... | reverse complement strand
TGCAGCAACCCGGCAAGGCGCGCCAGATAGTCGGGGCTGGATTGGGCTGCGGGCGCGGACGTCTGCATAATATCGATAGCGCCCGTAATATCGCCGCGCTCGTACTGCAAGCTGGCGAGTGCCACCGCGAACCCGGGCTGGTTGGGATTAAGTTTCAAGCCCTCCTGCAACAACTGTTCGGCTTCAGCGGTTTTTTTGGCGTCGACCAGCAAGCCGAACAACCCCTGCCGCGCGCCAATGTGCGAAGGACTTTGCTGCAGCGCGCGCCGGAAACCGTTCTGCGCTTCGGCTAGGCAACGACGTTTACATGAGCCGCCCGGTCAATGACAGCTTTGCGCTGGTCAAGGTCGAGCCGCCGCTGGCGGGCGTGCGCGTGCTCAAAAGCAACGCCGAAATCGGCATTACCGACGCCACCGGTTCGGTGTTTGTGCCCAACCTGGGCTCTTACCAGTTGAATGAAGTAGCGATCCAGCCCAAGGACATCCCGCTCGATTACACCGTGACGCACAGCGGACAGAAAATCCGCCCGCCGCTGCGCTCCGGCGTGCTCGCGCTATTCTCGATCACGCGTATCCGCGCCGTCACCGGCAGCCTGAAATTCCGCAACGAAGGGGTGGTAACGCCGCTCGAGAACTACGAAATCGTGCTCACCGGCAGCGCAGAAAGCGCGCGCGTGAGCACCATCCGGGGTGGCGACTTTTACGTCGAAAACCTGGCGCCCGGCCGTTATACGGCGCAGTTGAAAGTTGAAGAAAAAACGTGCAGGCTGGAACTGATTGTTCCCGACAGCCTGGAAATTGTTGCCAACCTCGGAGACATATTCTGTGAAACCCTACATTGAACTCATGTTGCTCGGCGCGCTGCTGGGATTTTCCGGCGGAGCTCATGCCGCCGTCCAATGCACGGTCCCTTCTGGCGTGGCGCTGAACTTTGGCGTATACGACGACTCTTCCGCATCAACCAAGGATGTCTCAACCTCTTTTTCCGTGAATTGCTGTCGCCAGGGCGCGCCCAATCCCTCGACCGCAACAATGGCGATCAAACTGGGGGTCAGCGCGAACTCAGGCCAGATCAACACCCGTCAGATGAAGAATTCCGCCAACGCCGACCTGATGAGCTACCAGCTTTATATGACCTCATTCGGCGGCACCGTGTGGGGAGATGGCGCCATCGGTGGATCCGCGTTCAACCAGAACGTCAGCCTCAGCACGCAATGCGCAGTCGGGCAAACGGTCATAACAGTAGGCTCCGCGATCTTCGGCCGCATATTTGCGCAGCAGGCGGTCAGCGCCGGCAGCTACGCGGACACGCTGACCATTACCATCACGCCCTGAGCAAGCGCGCATCATCACGCGCTGCTGCGACTTACGCCGAGCGCACCGATATCTCCAGCGGCCAAGGGTAATTTCCCGGCTGCAGATCCGGCCGCAGCATGAAGCGGTAACCCAACTGGTGAAAACTCGTGCGACCGTGGGGCGTGTTGTAGAGCACTGTCCCGCCCTGTGCGCCGATTTCCACCGCACCGTGCAAGCCGGTGACCAGCGCGGATCGAAACAAGTCGCCACGCGGACGAAAGTCGATGATGAACCCGTCCAGTGTGTTCGTAATCACCGAAAAATTGGAGGCGGCGGGAACCTCGACGTAACCGCGCGCGATATCGCTTGCGGTAACAGTCAACGACTCGGTCTGATGCTCGACCTGCATGCGGAAAAACGTCGCGATGCGCACCGTCACCGTGAGCTTGGCCGTATTGCCCTCGGCTTGCGCGTTCTGCACCGCGGGCCCGCATACCAGCGCCATCGCCGCGATCAACACCGCGACTATGCGTTTGCGCTGCAGCGACAATCCGCGGGTTATCTGGTGCGGGGTCGCATGACCGCAGGCCACCAGCCGCCCGCCATGATCAGATTGGTGCTTGAGCGCATCGACCCGTTGCCGGCGCGTGATCTGGCCGGTGACGACCAGCAGATTACCGAGAAAAAGTTTGCCGGCCGTCGGCCCCTGCCCCGCCAGCCGCCGTTGCAATTCCATTACCACTTCGCACTCGGATGCAGCAAGATTGCTGCGATCGATCAGGATCTCGCCGAGCTTGCTGCCGCTGCGTCGCTGCTCGGCCAGCGTTTCTTCCAGTTGCGCCGGAGTCACTCGCTCCGCGGCGCACAGCAATTCACCCAGCCGTCGACGCTCGCCCGCCGCCAGCGACAAAACATCGTCCAGCCCGCTCGGTCGCCCGCGGTCCGTGCCGATGCCCAGCGCTGATGTTGCGGCGTCAAGTTCATTGACCCGCATCGTCATCACATCGGTTTCCGACCACATCTGCTGCTCTTGCATCCCCAGGAATGTCTCCATCAACCGCACTGGCAATGCACCAGGCAATTGGCAATCGCAGCGTCAATATCGTCTTTGCCTTGGTTGGTTAGCTTACAACCCCGGGATAGGATTGTCTGTCAGGGACTCCTGACATCTGCCCGGACTTGGGCTTAACAGGGCGAATTAACGGTGTTCGGCCTTGGGATCGCGCAATAACAGCTCGCGCACCGCGTCGGCCGCCGGGATCTGGCCGTCCAGCACGCGGCACACGGCGCGCGTGATCGGCATGTCGATGACGAGTTCGCGCGCCAGCCGGTCGACTGCCCTGGCGGTGTAAACGCCTTCGGCGACGTGGCCGAGTTCGTCCAGCACCTTGTCGAGCGCCACACCTTGCGCGATCTTGAGACCGACGTTGCGATTGCGCGAAAGGTCGCCCGTGCAGGTCAGCGTAAGATCGCCGACACCGGCAAGTCCCATGAAAGTCTCGATGCGCCCGCCGAGCTTCAACCCGAGCCGCGTGATCTCCGCCAGGCCGCGCGTGATCAACGCCGCGCGCGCGTTGTAGCCGAGACCAAGCCCGTCGCTGATGCCGGCTGCAATGGCCATTACGTTTTTCACTGCGCCGGCGACTTCGACTCCGGCCACGTCGTCCGCCGAATAAATTCGGAGCCGATCATGATGCAGCTCGCGCGCCGTGTTTTGCGCGAACACTGCATCGCCGGAAGCCAGCGTCAGCGCGGTGGGCAAACCGCGCGCGACCTCCTGCGCGAAACTGGGTCCCGACAGCACGCCGCGCGGCAACGCCGCATTCAATTCGGCCGCGGCGACCTCGTGCGGCAACTGCGCCGAGTCGGTGTCCAGCCCTTTACACAACCAGATAAGCGGCGTCTGGTTGCCGGATACCGCAAGTTGTTTAAGCGTCGGGCGCAAACCTGCCGTCGTGGTGGCAACCAGGAGCAAATTGCAGCCAGCGAGCGCGGCGGCGAAATCCGCGGTTACGGTCACCGCGTCCGGAATGCGCGACCCCGGCAAATAAGCAAGATTGACGCGCGTCGCTGCGATGTCGCGCGCCTGCGCGGAATTACGCGCCCACAGTGCGACCTCGTGTCGCGGCGCGAGGCTGATGCTGATTGCAGTGCCCCACGCACCGGCGCCAAGCACTGCAAGTTTCATACACCCCACACCACGTTGAGTTTGATGTAGCCGCTTTGTCCATCGCGATGCGCCACGCGCGCCCAGCCGGTGCCCGTCAGTTCGACGAGGTCGAGCAGCACGTTCTGTTCGGCCTGAAACGCCAGCGGCGCCTTGTCATCCGCGGCCTGGAGCACATCGGCAAGACTCACCTTGACCATCACGCTGCGGCGCTCGCTGAGGCTTTTGGTTTCTATCCACGCCAGCTCGCCGCCGGCGTCGCGCACCTTGGCCCAGCCCTCCAGCGTGACGATGATTTCGACCGGGTAGTTACGACCGAGGATATGCAGCTTCTTCGCCTTGAGCGACGGCGCGTCATAAAGTACCACGGCGTGGTCGGCGACGGAACGGAATTCCGCGAGCGCTACGGGCGCCCACGCCGCCAACAGCACGCCGCACAGCGCGAGGCCCCGGCAATACCTGAGGAAACACTGTCCGGGTAATTTCATGGAACCAGAGCCTCGTCTTAAACGGGTTTGGACAAGGGGGGCTTCGCCCTCTTGCGCGGACATACTCTAGTTAGGCTTGGAACCCTGCGGCGCCTGCATCTGCTCCAGCTGCTGCTGATATATGTTCTCGAAACTCATGGGTGCCAGTATCACCGGCTGAAAGCCGGCGCGCGCAGTGACCATCGAGATGGTTTCGCGGGCATACGGAAACAACGTGTTCGGGCAGGCTATGCCCAGCAACGGGCCCATGTCCGGCTCCGGCACGTTGCGGATCTGGAATACGCCGGCCTGCGCAGCTTCGACCAGAAAGATCGCTTTTTCCTTGATGCGCGCGGTAATGGTCACCGTCAGCACGACTTCAAACATGCCGTCCTGCACCGCGCGCGCGCCGCTGTTGATGTTGACTTCGAGGGTGGGCGCTTCCGTCTCCAGAAAAATTTCCGGCGCGTTCGGCACTTCCACCGAGAGGTCTTTGAGATAGACCTTTTCAATCGAAAAAGTCGGCAGCGGCGATTCACTCATGAGGGTTCCAGGCTGTGTTAATTGAATTGAAGGATCAGGCGCGCAATAACTCGTCGAGCTTGCCGGCGCGATCCAGGGCGGCAAGTTCGTCGTATCCACCGACATGCATGTCGCCGATGTAAATCTGCGGCACCGTGCGGCGTCCGGTAAGTTCCATCATCTCGGTGCGTTTCGCCGGATCGAGGTCGACGCGGATTTTGTCGAATGCCGCAATACCCTTGGCGGCCAGCAGGCGCTCCGCCATCTGGCAATACGGGCACGAACCGGTGCTGTACATCTTTATTGCGGGCATGCGGACAGCTCCACCGTCATTTTTCCACCGGCAGGCTCGCCTCCACCCAGCCGCCGAGGCCGCCGCGCAGCGCGAATACATCATTGAAGCCGACCTTCTTGAGCGCATCGCACACCTTGGCGGCGCGCGCGCCATTGACGATGATGGGGCGCGACTTTAGTTTCTCGATTTCGCGCAAACGGTCAGTCAGTTGGGCGAATGGAATATTGCGCGCGTTCGGAATATGGCCGGCCGCGTATTCCGCGGTTTCCCGCACATCCAGTACCACTGCATCGCGCCGATTGATCAGCTGCACGGCCTCCATCGCGCCAACTTGAGCCGCACCGCCGCCCGCGAACAAACGGCTGAAGAGCGGCGCGACCAGCATGCCGCCGGTCACCACCGCGGTGCCGAACAGCATCATGTTCATCGGGCTCTTCTGCAAAAACACCCAAAACGAAGTATCCAATTGGTTTCCCTGCGATATCGCGTCGAATCAAAGCGGCGAAATGCCGATTTTACGCGGCGCACGCGAGCCGCAGTTAACCGCAAAATGGCATAAAATGTTGCGGCATTATATACGAGCCTAGAAAGTATTAGAAATCATGAATGTAACCCCGGTGCTGCTGGTCATACTCGACGGCTTTGGTTATCGCGAGGAGTGCGCCGACAACGCCATCTGCCAGGCGCGCAAACCGCACTGGAACTTCTTCTGGGACACCTGCCCGCATACCACCATAAACGCGTCGGAGAAATGGGTGGGCCTGCCCGCAGCCCAAATGGGCAATTCGGAAGTCGGCCATCTCAACATCGGCGCCGGCCGCGTCGTCTACCAGGACTACACGCGCATTGAAGCCGATATCGCGAGCGGCGAGTTTTTTCGCAACCCCGTCCTGAAGCAGGCCACCGACACCGCGCTCGCCAACCGCTCGGCGCTGCACATCCTCGGCCTCCTGTCGCCCGGCGGCGTGCACAGCCACGAAGCGCAAATTGCGGCGATGGTCGAAATGGCGGCGCGTGCGGGCGTCAAAAACATTTGCGTGCACGCGTTTCTCGACGGGCGCGATACACCGCCGCGCAGCGCGCTGGCCTCGCTCGAATTCCTGCGCGACAAATGCGCGCAAATCGGCGCTGGCCGCATCGCTTCCGTCGTCGGCCGCTATTACGCGATGGACCGCGACCAGCGCTGGGAGCGCGTCGAGGTCGCGTACGATCTCATCACGCAGGGCAAAGCTGCGCACCAGGCCGCCGATGCCGTCAAGGCGCTGGAACTGGCCTACGCGCGCGGAGAAAACGATGAGTTCGTGCAGGCGACCGCCATAACGCCAGAGACGCGCATGCAAGACGGCGATGTCTGCGTGTTCATGAATTTTCGCGCCGACCGCGCGCGCCAGATGACGCGCGCGCTGACCGATCCCGCTTTCAGCGGCTTCAAACGCGCTTACGCGCCCAAGCTCGGTTTTTTCTGCGCGCTCACAAGTTACGGCGAAGACTTCAAAATGCCCGCCGCCTACGCGCCGCAAAGCATCGCGAACGGCTTCGGCGAGTTCCTGTCCAAACAGGGATTGCGCCAGTTGCGCATCGCCGAGACCGAGAAATACGCGCACGTCACGTATTTCTTCAACGGCGGAGTCGAGACGCCGTACGCCGGCGAAGAGCGCGTGCTGGTGCCCTCGCCCAAGGTCGCGACCTACGATCTCAAACCCGAGATGAGCGCATTCGAAGTCACCGACAAGCTGGTCGCCGCGATTCAATCGCGCCACTACGACGCCATCGTGTGCAATTACGCCAATGGCGACATGGTAGGCCACACCGGCAATCTGGAAGCCGCCACGCGCGCCATCGAGGTGCTGGATGAATGCCTGGGCCGCGTGATCAAGGCCATGCAGGATGCCGGCGGCGAAGTGCTGATCACCGCCGATCACGGCAACGCGGAAATGATGCACGATAAAGCCACCCACCAGGCGCATACCGCGCACACGCTCAACGTGGTGCCTCTGGTCTACATCGGCCGCAAAGCGACGACCACCGCGGACGGCGCGCTGAAAGACGTGGCGCCGACGCTGCTCAGGATGATGGGTCTGCCGCAACCGCCGGAAATGACCGGCCGGCCGCTGATCGATTTTGTCTAGAAGCGGTCTCAAAAATAATTTGGAACCGCCGATGAACGCAGATGAACGCAGATAAGCTCAAGGAACTTGACCCTGGTTCTGGTCAAAGTCTGAAATTTTATCGGCGTCAATCGGCGTTTATCGGCGGTTGCTTGTCAGTGTTGTATTTTTAAGATGGGTTCTAGTCGCGCTCTGCTCTGCGCGCTGATCCTATTGATGCCGGGCGCCAGCGCGCAGGCGGCGGCCCCGCCTTCCAGCGCGCAAAAGGAAGAGCTGAAGCAATTGCGCAGCCGCATCGATGCGTTGCAAAAGACGCTGGCGGCATCGGAAGAAACCAAGAATGAAACGGCCGATGCGCTACGCGAATCCGAGCGCGCGATTTCCGAAACCAACCGCACGTTGCGCAGCCTTGCGGAAGACCAGCGCACGGTCAACGCGCGGCTGGCGGACCTGCGCGAGCAAAACCGCCGCACCAGCGGCGACCTCGAAACCCAGCGCAAGCGGCTGGCGCGCCTCTTGTACCAGCAATACACCGGCGCCCAGCCCGACGCACTGAAGCTCCTGTTGAACCGCGAGGACCCGAACCGCATCGCGCGCGAACTCCACTACCTGACATATCTCGCGCGCGCGCGCGCAGAACTCATAGGCAATCTGCGCACGAACCTTGGTCGCATCACCGGACTTACGGAGGAGACGCAACAACAAAGTGCCGAACTGGCCGCGATCAACGCCGCCCAACAGGCGCAGCGCAAACGCCTCGAAAACGAAAAAGCCGCGCGCAAGGCCGTACTGGTCAAGGTGTCGCGCCAGATCGAGAAGCAGCGGCGCGAGATTTCCACGTTAAAACGCGATGAAACCCGCCTGGCCCGCCTGGTCGACCAATTGACCCAGATGCTGGCGCGCACGAAACCGTCGTCGAAGGCGCCAACCCTGCGCAACGAGCGCCTGCCCGACAGCGCGGCCGGTGCGGGCGCGTTCGGCCAACTCAAGGGCCAGCTCCGCCTGCCGGTGCGCGGGGAACTCAAGAACCGTTTCGGCGGCCCAAGGGAAGGCAGCGGTGTCCTGTGGAAAGGGCTTTTTATCGCGTCGGCTGCCGGCCAGGAAGTCAAAGCCATAGCGCCCGGGCGGGTGGTGTTCGCGGACTGGCTGCGCGGCTTCGGCAACCTCCTGATCATCGACCACGGCGGGGGCTATATGAGCTTGTACGGCAACAACGAGTCGCTGTTCAAGCAGGTCGGCGACGCCACGCGCAGCGGCGAAACGGTGGCTGCCGTCGGGAACAGCGGCGGGAACATGGATTCGGGTTTATACTTCGAGATTCGGTACCAGGGGGAGGCCTTTGACCCCCTCAGCTGGGTCAATTTAAGGTGAATTTGACCAGTGCGGCGGGCACTCACGGGAGTTTGAAATGCGCAGCAAACTGCAGCAAATCGGTTTAATCACGCTGGGCGTGTGCCTCGGCGTCATGATCTCGCTGAATTTCTCGGCGGTGGCGCAGCGCGACGTGCTGGGCCCGCTGCCGGTCGAAGAGCTGCGCGCATTCACCGAGGTGTTCGGACGCATCAAGAGCGACTACGTCGAATCGGTCGAAGACAAGAAACTCATCACCGAAGCGATCACCGGCATGCTCGCCGGGCTCGATCCGCATTCCGCGTATCTCGATCAGGACGCCTTCCGCGAACTGCAAGTCGGCACTCAGGGTGAATTCGGCGGGCTCGGCATCGAAGTCGGCATGGAAGACGGTTTCGTCAAAGTCGTCTCTCCGATCGACGATTCGCCGGCGGCGCGCGCGGGTGTCAAATCGGGTGACCTCATCGTCAAGCTCGACGACACCTCGGTCAAGGGCATGACGTTGAACGACGCGGTCAAGCGCATGCGCGGTAAACCCAACACGCAGATCATGCTCACCATCGTGCGCAAGGGCGACCCCAAGCCGATCATCGTCACGCTCACGCGCGCCATCATCAAGATCCAGAGCGTCAAGTCGAAGCTGCTGGAGCCCGGCTACGCCTACTTCCGCGTCACCCAGTTCCAGGAACACACCGGCGAAACGCTGGCGACTGCGATCCAGAACCTCTACAAGCAGAACCAGGGCGCGATGCGCGGTATCGTGCTCGATCTGCGCAACGATCCGGGTGGCCTCCTCAACGGCGCGGTGGCGGTGTCCGCCGCTTTCCTGCCGCAGAACACGCTGGTGGTCTATACCGACGGCCGCACCGAGGACGCAAAAATGCGCCTCACCGCGAGCCCGGAAAACTACCTGCGCGGCCGCGTGCGCGACGATTACATGAGCCGCCTGCCGGCGGAAGTTAAAAACGTGCCGATGGTCGTGCTGGTCAACGGCGGCTCCGCGTCGGCGTCCGAAATCGTCGCCGGCGCGCTGCAGGACCATAAGCGCGCGGTCATCATGGGCACGCAGACGTTCGGCAAGGGTTCGGTGCAAACCATATTACCGCTCGGCAACAGCACTGCGATCAAGCTCACCACGGCGCGCTATTACACGCCCAACGGCCGCTCGATCCAGGCCAAGGGCATAGTACCCGACATCATTCTCGACGACGGCAGCTCGAGCCGCGACCCGGGATTGAAGCTGCGCGAATCCGATCTCGACAAGCACCTGAGCAACGACCGCAGCAAGGACGAGAAAGCTGCCGCGCCGTCGGCGCCGGTTGCCAATGCGTTCAACTTCACGCCGTCGCCGCGCCCCAAGGACGTCGACGAAAAAGACACCAAGGTGGAACCGGGTGAAGTCGTCGCCAAGAGCGACTACGAGTTATCGCAGGCCATCGCGTTCCTGAAAAGCCGCGGTGTCGCCACGCGTGCCAGCGCCCGTTAAGATAACGCAGTCGATCGCCAACGCCCGGCTTTGTCCGGGCGTTTTGCTTTCTGCCGCCGGCACACCTGCCGCCAGCCACCATGAATGACGAACAGTTGCTGCGTTACAGCCGGCATATCCTGCTGCCGGAAATCGGCATCTACGGCCAGGAGAAATTCCGCGGCGCCCACGCGCTGATCATGGGCGCGGGCGGACTCGGCTCGCCGGTTGCGCTGTATCTCGCATCTGCCGGCGTCGGCACGCTCACCATTTGCGACGGCGACACCGTCGATCTCACCAACCTGCAGCGCCAGATCGTGCATTGCAACGACGCGATCGGCACGCCCAAAGCGGAATCGGCGCAACGCACGCTGGCCGGCATCAATCCCGAAATCTCCGTGCGCACAATCAACGAGCGTATCGACGGCTCGCGTTTCGGCGAACTCGTGCGCGACGCCGATGTCGTGCTTGACTGCAGCGACAACTTCGCGACGCGCCATGCCTTGAACCGCGCCTGCGTTGCCCACCGCAAACCGCTGGTGTCCGGCGCCGGCGTGCGATTCGACGGACAGATCGCGGTGTTCGATCTGCGCGACGCGGCGGCACCGTGCTACCACTGCTTGTTTCCCGAGAGCGGCGACAACGAAGACATGCGCTGCGCGGTAATGGGCGTGTTTGCACCCCTGGTCGGCATCATCGGCGCCATGCAGGCGGCCGAAGCATTGAAGCTGATCGCCGGCATAGGCACTTCGCTCAGCGGGCGCCTGTTGCTGTTCGACGCGCTCGCCATGGAATGGCGCACCGTCCGCCTCCAGCGCGATGCGGCATGTGCGGTATGCGGCAAACGCTGAAAGATGCATAGCGTCACTATCCGCGCGCTGGTCCGCCGGCTGCTCGGGTATGGCGGCAGCAAGCAGGACGCCGTGCAATCCCACATCAACCGTGGCAAGACACTCGCTGCCAGCGGCCGCCACGCTGACGCCCGCGCCGCGTTCCAGCAGGCAATCGCCATCGATGCGAATTGCGCCGAGGCGCATTACCGCTGCGGCATCGCGTGGCGCGACGAGGAGAAATTCGAGGCCGCCGCCGCGAGCTACCGGCATGCGCTCACGCTCAAGCCCGGCTACATCGAAGCGCACAACAATCTCGGCGTCGTGCTGCAAATGGAAAACAAACCGGACGAGGCGCGCGAGTGTTATCGCCGCGCCGTCGAACTCAATCCGGATTTCGGCCAGCCGTACATCAATCTCGGCCGCATGTGCGAAATCCTCGGCGACCGCGCGGAAGCCGCGCGCTGCTACCGCAAAGCCATCGCCGCCGGCGTCGATACTGAAACCTTCAGTCATTTGCTTAGCGCCGCCGAAGGCATCACCACCGGCCGCGCGCCGGCGGCCTACTCGCGTACCGTGTTCGACAATTTTGCGGCGTATTTCGATCATCGGCTGGTCGACGATCTCGGCTATCGGATTCCGCAGATACTGGCCGCCGGCGTAAAGGAAATCAGCAGCAATCGCCGGCTGCGCGTGCTCGATCTGGGCTGCGGTACCGGCCTGTGCGGCACGCACATCAAGGACGCCTCAGCGCTGCTCGCCGGCGTCGATTTGTCGCCTGCGATGCTCGCGCGGGCCACCGCCCTTGGCATCTACGATGCATTGAGTGAAATGGACGTCGCCGAGTACGTGCAGACGGCGCCGGCAGAGAGTTTCGACGTGGTCCTGTCGGCCGACGTCTTCGTTTACATCGGCGATCTCGCGGAAGTTTTTGCGCAGGTGTCGCGCGTGCTGGCAGCGGGCGGGATATTCGCTTTTTCGATCGAGGTCATTGCGGACGAACACGACTTCCTGCTGCTGTCGAGCGGCCGCTATGCGCAGTCGGCCGGCTACATCACGCGTCTTGCGGCGCAAGCGGGATTTACGGTAATCGAATCCTCCGCTCAAACCATCCGCGGCGCACCGGGCGCGGGCGCGCCGGGTCTCGTTTACTTTTTACGCAAGCACTGAACGGCAGGAAAACGCTCGTGCGCGGTAGCGCGCCCGCCGTCAATACCGCTAGGTCATGTCCAGATCGTCGGCCGCAGCGGCCGGTTTGGGCGCCGGTGCGGCGGGCGCAGCAGTTGCGGGAGCGGGTGCCGCCGCTGGCGCAGCAGCCGGAGCAGCGGGGCGCGGCGCGGCAGCTGCGGCGCGCGCGATCGCGGGTGCTACGGCTGACGGAGTCAGCACTTTTCCGGACAAGAGGTCGTCGAGATCTTTCACCATTTGCTCGAGGTTGGGGCCCGCGCGGCCCTGGCACTGCACCAGCACACGTGCGGGAAATTCCTGCAACGTGAGCGGGCGTCCGGTCGAGCGCAGCTTCGCCGCGGTATCGAGCGCCGGCGTGAGATAGGTGCTTTTGAAACCGGCTTTCATACCCTCGACCGCGTCGATGATCGCCTGCTGCGAACGCGCGATGCCGATCAGGAGCTCGGCGAGTTGTTGGGTGGTGATGCTCATAAGACCTCCGTCGATTGCCTGCCAATCAGTGTGCAACCAGCGCCTGCCATTGCTCATTCCAGTATTGCATGGGGTCGCGCTTAAATCCGCTCTTGGCGTACTGGTGCCAGCGCCCGGTGACGAAACTCATGATGAGATTGGCGCGCGCCGCGGGGTCCGGCGTCGCCGGCAGCTCGTTCTGCCCTGCCGCAAAGCGCAAGGCCTGCTTGAGCGTCGCTTCGACGCGGTCGTGCAGTTGATTGATGCGTTGCTGCAGCCGCTCGTTCTCGTGCACCAGCGCGTCGCCGATCAGCACGCGCGTCATGCCGCGGTTTTTCTGCGCGAAGCCGAGCAGCATCGCGGTCACCGCTTCGAGCTGCTTCAGGCCGCTTTTCTCCTCGCTGGTGATTTTGTTGATGAGGCCGAACAGCGTTTCCTCGATGAATTCGATCAGCCCTTCGAACATCTGCGCCTTGCTCGCAAAATGCCGGTACAGCGCCGCCTCCGAAACTTCCAGATTGGCGGCGAGCGCCGCGGTCGTGATTTTTTCCGCCGCCGGCTGCTCCAGCATGCGGGCAAGGGTTTGCAGGATTTGCAGTTTGCGGTCGCCGCGTTTGCCCATGTCGCCCTCCCGTGCCCGATGCTTCAGTTCAGCTGCCACGCGAGGCGCGGCAGCTGCAGCAGATTCCTGACGCTGAAATCAACGTACGCGGGAAGCCGTGCCGCGCGCGCCACCCCCGCCACCCATATGGTCGACATCCCCAGTTTCTTGGCCGTCTTGAGATTCGCCAGCGTGTCTTCGACCATGATGCAGGCGCCGGCGCGCACCCGGTGCCGGCGGAACAATTTCAGAAAACCATAACAATCCGGCTTCGGCCGGTAACCGGTGCGCTCGATCGAAAATACGTCGTCGAACAAATCGGCGATGCCGAGCACGTCGAGCACCGCTTTCGCATAATGCACCGGTGCATTGGAAAACACCAGTTTGCGGCCGGGCAGGCGCGTGAGCGTGGCGCGCAGCCCGGGCTCGCGCACCACCATGCGGTCGAGCGCCGAAAAATCGTGCGTCGCGCGCAGAAAATGCGCCGGGTCGGTCGCATGGTTGCGCATGAGCCCGATCAGCGTCGCGCCGTAGCGCCGCCAATAATGCTGGCGCAATTCACCGGCGCCCGCTTCGTCGAGCCCGAGATGGGTCTGCATGTACGTGGTCATGGCGCGGTTGATGTGCGGAAATATATGCGGGCTGGCGTTGTGCAGCGTGTTGTCCAGATCGAACACCCATATCCGGTTAAATTTCATGGCCGTCCGTCATCGGTGGCGCGCTAACGCCGCTTGATCAAGGTACCGACGCCTTCGCTGGTCAGAATTTCCAGCAGCACCGCGTGCTCGACGCGACCGTCGATGATGTGGCAGGAGTTGACGCCATTCTTGACCGCTTCCAGCGCCGAGCCGATTTTGGGCAGCATGCCGCCGGAGATCGTGCCGTCGGCGAACAATTCGTCGATTTTCTTGGCCGTCAGCCCGGTCAGCAGATTGCCGCTCTTATCGAGCACCCCGGGGATATTCGTCAGTACCACGAGTTTTTCGGCCTTGAGTATTTCCGCAAGCTTGCCGGCGACCAGATCGGCGTTGATGTTGTACGATTCGCCGTCCTTGCCAACGCCGACCGGCGCGATGACCGGGACGAAATTCTGCGCGGTAAGCAAACGCACAATCTCCGGGTCTATTGACTCCACCTCGCCGACGCGGCCGATGTCGATCATCTGCTTGGGGTCGTCCTTGCCCGGTATCATCATCTTGCGCGCGCGTATGAGCGGGCCGTCGGTGCCGGACAAGCCCACGGCGCGCCCGCCATGCTGATTGATGAGATTGACGATATCGGTATTGACCTGTCCGCCGAGCACCATTTCGACCACGTCCATGGTCTCTGCATCGGTCACGCGCATGCCCTGGATGAACTCGCCTTTCTTGCCGATCTTGGTCAGCTGGTCGTCGATCTGCGGGCCGCCGCCGTGCACGATCACGATGTTGATACCGACCAGTTTCAACAGCACGATGTCGCTCGCGAAGCTGTGTTTCAGCTTCTCGTCGGTCATGGCGTTGCCGCCGTACTTGATCACGATGGTCTTGCCGTGAAAACGCTGGATGTACGGCAGCGCCTCGGCGAGGATTTTCGCTTTGAGTTCAGCGGAAGTAGCAGTCAGAGCCATGGGGCATTCGGCGCGGGAGTAAACGCTGACTATTCTACACGACCGCAGGCAACAAAAAAGGTGGCGGGCCCTGCGGCCCGCCGCCTTGCGCCCAGCTGCTGCAAAGGTTACTGAATCGAGATGCGCTTGGCCGCGTTCGGCGCTTTTTTCGCGAGTTTGAGCTCCAGAATGCCGTCGGCGTAGCGGGCTTCGGTCGCGCTCTCGTCGATGTCATTGCCGAGCACGAACGCGCGGTAGACCTTGCCGAAATAACGCTCGGAGCGCAGCACCCTTTCGCCCTCTTTGACTTCTTTTTCGTTTTTCACTTCGGCGCTGATTTCGACCTGGTTGCCTTCGATGCCTACGTTGATGTCGTCCTTTTTGACGCCGGGAATCTCGGCGCGGACCACATAGCCGGTTTCGTTTTCGGTCACGTCCACGCGCAATTGCACAGGCGTCGTGGCTGGTTCGTAATTCATCGGGCGCACGAAGAATCCGCGCACCAGATCGTCCAGAGCGGTATCGAGCGTGTTGAAACGTGCAACGTTTACCATAGTAAATTCTCCTGTGTTTTTAGCGGGCTCCTGCCCTACACAGCACATATGGGATGCGCCCGGAATATTTTCAAGTGCGCGCCCCCAATACCCGGAAGCACTTGTGAGCGGGCAAAAAAAACCGTAGATTGGACCACCCGCCCCGATTTCAAGCCCCCTTGTGAATCCCCCCAGCGATAAGGACCTCCAGCAGCACCGGCCATACTTGCTGCGCTACGCGCTGCTGCAACTGCGCAACCCGGACCACGCCGAGGACGTCGTGCAGGAAACGCTGCTGGCAGCCCTCGAAGGCCGCGCCCGTTTCAGCGGCAGCTCTTCGGTCAAGACCTGGCTCACCGGCATACTCAAGCACAAGATCATCGACGCCATACGCCGCAAGTCGCGCGAGCAGCCGCTGACCGGCGTCGAAGACAGCACTGACGCCGAGACGGTGGATTCGTTGTTCAAAAGCGACGGCCATTGGCAGCAAATGCCGGCCACCTGGGGCGACCCCGAGCAGGCGCTGGAAAACCGCAAGTTCTGGGAAATCTTCGAAGTGTGCTCGCGGCTGATGCCGGAGCGCACCGCCCGCGTGTTCATGCTGCGCGAAGTCATGGAGCTGACCACGGAGGAAATCTGTCAGGAACTGGCCATCACCCCGACCAACCTGTGGGTGATCCTGCATCGCGCGCGCATCATTCTGCGCGAATGCCTCGAAATCAAATGGTTTGGCGGCGCGAGCCGATAAATCCCATGCGTTCATGCAAAGAAATCAGCGTGCTGTTGTCGGCAGCACAGGAACGCCGGCTCGGGCCTCTCGAGCAATGGAGCGTGCAGCTGCATCTCCTGATATGCAAGGGCTGCAGCAAATTCCGCACGCAACTCGCGTTTCTGCGGGTGGCCGTGCGCCATTACCGCGACGGCGGTGACGCGCGGTAACGCGCTAACCGCCTATTTCATATGCTGCGCCGGCGGTGCAGCCGCGCGCACTTCGGCTTCAACGTTCAGTGATGTTTTCACGCCCCTGCCGTCCTGCACCACGATTTTCAGCGGCACGCGTTCGCCCGCTTTGAGCTCGCGTTTGATATCGATCAGCATGACGTGGTAACCGCCGGGCTTCAAGCTGACCGTCTGCTGTGCCGGCAATTCGATTTTCTGCACCGCGCGCATTTTCATCACGCCGCCATCCATCGACATCGTGTGCAGTTCGGCCTTTTTCGCGGCCGGGCTTTCTACCGCGACGAGCGCGGCAGGCGCAACGGACGTGATGTCGAAGTAGGCGCCAGCCACGCTCTGCCCCGGCACGGTCGCGCGAGTCCAGGCATTGGCGGTCGTTACCGATTCCGCGCCCAATGCCGAAGATGCGAACAGCAAAGCGATGACCGCCACGTTTGCAACTTTTTGCAGATTGTTCATGTCGGAGATTTTCCGGTTTAGCGTTGACTCAATGGGCGCTCATTGTTTCAAGTTGCCGCCGGCAATGCAACTTTGCTTTGTTATAATCAAAATTTTCGGAATTCATGCGCACACTTCTGCTTCTGCTGTCGCTGTTTGCCGATGCGTCGTTCGCCCAATCGCCCCATCCGCTCGTGCCGCCGGCGCCGCCCATTGCCGCGCGCTCCTTCCTGCTGCTCGATCATCACAGCCAGCAGACGCTCGCCGGCAAAACGCCGGACGAAAGAATCGAGCCCGCATCACTCACCAAGCTGATGACGGCATACCTGACGTTTGCCGCGCTGAAGCAAAAGCAGATCCAGCTGACGCAAAACGTGCCGGTCTCGGAACGCGCATGGAAAGCCGAAGGCTCGCGCATGTTTATCCAGCCCAAGCGAGCGGTGACGGTCGAGGAACTGATGCGCGGCATGATCGTGCAGTCCGGCAACGACGCGTGCATCGCGCTGGCCGAGTTGATCGCCGACAGCGAAGAAACCTTCGCGCAAAAAATGAATGCCCAGGCGCAGCAGTTGGGCATGAAGGACTCGAACTTCATGAACTCGACCGGGCTGCCCAACCCGCAGCACTATTCCACCGCGCAGGACCTGGCGCTGCTTGCCATCGCCATAATCCGCGATTTTCCCGAATACCATCCGCTATACGCGATGAAGGAATACCGCTACAACAACATCACCCAGGCCAACCGCAACCGCCTCTTGTGGTCGGACCCGACAGTCGACGGCATGAAAACCGGCTACACGGAGAACGCCGGTTACTGCCTCATTACTTCGGCGAAGCGCGGCGAACGCCGGCTGATTTCGGTGGTGGTCGGCACCGCTTCCGAGTCGGCGCGCGCGACGGAAAGCCAAAAGCTGCTCAACTACGGGTTCCAGTATTATGATAGCGTGAAGCTGTACGAGAAAAGCCAGGCGGTCGCGAGCCTGCCGATCTGGAAAGGCGCCTCGAACAGCGTGAAAGCGGGATTTCTCAACGATCTGTACGTCAGCCTGCCCAAGGGCCAGGCCGACAAGATGAAAGCGAACCTCGAGAGCCGCCAGCCGCTGCTGGCGCCGGTTGCCGCAGGACAGAAAATCGGCGTGATCAAACTGACCCTCGATGGCAAGCCGTATGCCGAGCTGCCCGTGGTGGCGCTCGAAGACGTCGCGCTGGCGGGAATTCTCGGGCGCGGCTGGGATTCGATCAGACTTTTATTCAAGTAGGGAGCAGATATGGCTACTGACATCGTTTACCTGAACGGCGAATTCATGCCGATTGACCAAGCCCGCCTGCCGGTGCTCGACCGCGGTTTTATTTTCGGCGACGGCGTCTACGAGGTGGTGCCCGCTTATTCGCGCCATCCGTTCCGGCTTGCCGAGCATCTCAAGCGGCTGCAAAACAGCCTCGACGGCATCCGGCTGGCCAATCCGCTGACGGACGCAGAATGGACGCGGCTCACCCACGAAGTCATCAAGCGCAACGACGGCGACGACCAATCCATTTACTACCAGGTCACGCGCGGCGCGGCCACGCGCGCGCACGAGTTTCCGCTGAACGTGAAGCAGACGGTATTCATCATGAGCAATCCGCTGGTGACGCCGCCGCGCGAACAGCTCGAAAAAGGCGTGCCGTGCATCACCGCCACCGATTTCCGCTGGCTCAAATGCGATCTCAAGTCGGTGTCATTGCTCGGCAATTGCCTGCTGAAGCAGATGGCGGTCGATGCGGGCGCTGCGGAAGTGTTGATGTTCCGCGACGGCTACCTGACCGAAGCTTCTGCCAGCAACGTGTTCATCGTGCGCAACGGCGTGCTGCTGGCGCCGCCGAAAAACCACCTGATCCTGCCCGGCATCACCTACGACGTCGTGATCGAAATCGCCAGGGCCAACAAAATGCCGCTCGAACTGCGCGAAATATCGGAACACGAGGTCAGGACCGCCGAGGAAATCTTTGTCACCTCATCAACCAAGGAAGTGCTGGCGGTCACCATGCTCGATGACGAACCGGTCGGCGAAGGCAAGCCCGGCGCGCTGTTCCGCCGCATGCACACGCTATACCAGGACTTCAAACAAACGGTGATGCGCCGCGCCGCATAAGTCAGGCACTCTTAGCATGCCCGAAAGGCAAGACTCGTCGCTGCTCGAATACCCGTGCGAATTTCCGCTCAAGATCATGGGCGCGACGCGCGACGGGTTCGCGCAAGCCGTCCTCGAAGTCGTACAGCGCCACGCGCCGGATTTCGACGGCTCTACGCTCGAAATGAAATCGAGCAAGCACGGCAAATACCTGAGCATCACGTGCACGATCAACGCGACCTCGCGCGAACAGTTGGACGTGCTGTACCAGGAACTGTGCGACCACCCGATGGTTGTGATGGTGCTTTGATGAGCGAACCGAGCGGCGGGGAAACCGTTCCAGAAATGCGGCGTGACCACGCGACGCACGCCTCTCGCCTATCGCCTTTCGCCTCTCCGGTGATCAGGTCGTTAGGCCTGATCGCGTACGAGCCCATCTGGCAGGCGATGCGCGATTTCACCATGCAGCGCACCGCTGACACGCCGGACGAACTGTGGCTCGTGCAACATCCGCCGGTATACACGCTGGGCATCGCGGCGCGCGTGCAGCACCTGCCGCGTATCGACAATGGCATTCCCGTCGTCAAAACAGACCGCGGCGGACAGATCACCTATCACGGTCCCGGCCAGCCCGTCGTCTACCTGCTGCTCGACATGAAACGTCATGGCTTGAGCGTACGGCCGCTGGTTAGGCTGATGGAAAACGCCGTGATAGACTTGCTTGGAGAATACGGCGTGGCGGCCAGCGGACGCGTCGATGCGCCCGGGGTCTACGCCGGCAATGCCAAGGTTGCCGCACTCGGCTTGCGCATCCGCAACGGTTGCTGTTATCACGGGGTCGCGCTGAACGCCGACATGGATTTGAGTCCTTTTCGCGCGATCGATCCCTGCGGTTATCCCGGACTGGCCGTGACGCAGACGCGTGACCTTGGCATCACTGATACGCCGGACACAGTGGGCGACAAATTGATTGAACACCTGATAACGGGATTGCAAACGCATTGATTCCGCCATGAGCGACGTCATCACCAAACAAAAAGGCGCGGCCAAGACCGACCGCGCTTACGGCAAGAGATCGATTCCTATCGTGCCGGTCGAACGGCTGAAGAAGCCCGACTGGATACGCGTAAGGATGGGCGACAGCCGGCGCTTTCAGGAAATCAAAAACACCCTGCGCGAGCACAAGCTGCACACGGTGTGCGAGGAAGCAAGCTGCCCCAACATCGGCGAATGCTTCGGCAAGGGCACCGCGACGTTCATGATACTGGGCGACCTGTGCACGCGGCGCTGCCCGTTCTGCGACGTCGCGCACGGCCGCCCGCAGCCGCCCGATGCCGGCGAGCCGCTCAATCTTGCGCAAACCATAGCGGCGCTCAAGCTGCGCTACGTCGTGATCACCAGCGTCGACCGCGACGACCTGCGCGACGGCGGCGCTGCGCATTTCGCCGCCTGCATACGCGCCGTGCGCGAGCTGTCGCCGGCGACCCGTATCGAAGTGCTGGTGCCGGACTTTCGCGGCCGCCTCGACATCGCGCTCGACATTCTGGCCGGCGCTCCGCCCGACGTGCTGAACCACAATCTCGAAACGGTGCCGCGGCTGTACAAACAGGCGCGGCCCGGCGCGGACTACGCCAACTCGCTCGCGCTGCTCCAGCAGTTCAAAGCGCGCCTGCCGCACATCCCGACCAAGTCCGGGTTGATGCTGGGGCTGGGCGAAACCGACGAAGAAATCCTGCAGGTGTTGCGCGACCTGCGCGCGCACGGCGTGGACATGCTCACCCTCGGCCAGTACCTGCAGCCTTCGGCGCATCATCTGCCGGTATTGCGCTACGCCGACCCCGCGATATTCAGGGAATTCGAACGCCAGGCCGGCGCATTGGGTTTCGCCCACGCCGCGTGCGGTCCGATGGTGCGTTCGAGCTATCATGCGGACCAGCAGGCCCACGACGCAGGCGTGACATAATCCGCCGCACTGCACGAAGATATCCAATATGAAACGCACATTCGCCGCCGTTGTCCTGTACCTGTTCGCAGCGTCCGCCAGCGCGGCCGGGCTCGCCGACATCACCAACAAGGACGCCGTTTCCGGCCTGCGCCAGGCGCTGACCGATGGCGCCGCCGCGGCCGTCGGCAAACTCGGTGTCGAGAACGGTTTTTTCGGCAATGCCAGGGTAAAAATCCCGCTGCCGGAATCGCTGCAGAAAGTGGAAGGGCTGATGCGCGCGATGGGCATGAAGCGCCAGGCCGACGAACTCGAACTCGCGATGAACCGCGCCGCCGAAACCGCGGTGGCCGAAGCCACGCCGCTGCTGGTCGATGCGGTCAAGCAAATGTCGGTGCGGGACGCCAAGGGCATACTCACCGGCGGCGAAACCTCGGCGACCGACTATTTCCGCCGCACGACCGCCGATGCGCTGGGCAGGAAATTTCTGCCCGTCGTAAAAAAAGCGACCGCCAAAGTCGGCCTTGCTGAAAAATACAATTCGATCGCGGGCAAAGGCGCGCAGCTCGGCCTCGTCAACGCCGACCAGGCGACCATAGAACAGTACGTGACGAAGAAATCGCTCGACGGCCTCTACACCATCATAGCCGACGAAGAAAAAGCGCTGCGCCAGGATCCCGTCGGCGCCGCCAGCAGCATCGTGCAAAAAGTTTTCGGCGCTTTAAGATAATCAGCCGCGCGGAAAAAATTCCATGCCACGCTTCTATGTCGGCCTTGCCGAAGGCGAAAAAGAACTCTGGAAGGCATCCAACGTCACTTCCGAAGGCAACGTCCTGATCACGGTCGAACTCTCGTTCGCGGGCCAGGACGCCAAACCGCTCGAGCGTTACAAGGCGGCCCTCGTTGCCTTGGGCAAAGAGGCGACCAAGCACCGCCAGTTATCGAAGTACTGCTGGGTATTCAAGCTCGACATGCGCCTGAACGACATCTTCCAGACGCTCGTCAATCACCTCGGCGTCGAGCATCACTCGTATACCGCCGCTGATCTCCATACCGGCGAAGGACTGGCCTACGACGCCGAGAAACGCGTGGTATGCGAGTTCTATTCAAAAAACTGGATGGACGACTGACCAGCGCCGGCTGGCGCGTGTAGAGTAATTAGTGCGCCTTGTCCCAGTTGGGCCCGGTGCCGACGTCGACCACTAACGGCACCGCGAGCGCGGCAACCCCGCCCATCAGTTCCGGCAGCCGTTTTTTTACGACATCCATTTCCGCGTCCGGCACTTCGAGCACGAGTTCATCGTGCACCTGCATGATGAGTTTGGACTTGAGCTGGTCGGCTTCGAGCCAACCCTGGACTGCAATCATCGCGATTTTGATCAGGTCGGCGGCCGTGCCCTGCATCGGCGCGTTGATCGCGGCACGTTCCGCCCCCTGCCGTCGCATGCCGTTGCTGGAGCGGATTTCCGGCAGCCATAAACGGCGGCCGAACACCGTTTCAACATAGCCCTGCTCGCGCGCCTGTTCGCGCGTCACCCGCATGTATTCGGCCACCCCGGGATAGCGCGCGAAGTAGCGGTCCATATATTGCTGCGCCGCCGCGCGCTCGATGCCGAGCTGGCCGGCGAGCCCGTACACCGACATGCCATAAATCAAACCGAAGTTGATGACCTTGGCGTAACGCCGTTGCTCGACATCGACCGCCGGCAGTTCGAGACTGAAAATTTCCGCCGCCGTCGCGCGATGGATGTCCTCGCCCGCGGCAAACGCCTTGAGCAAGCTCGCGTCCCGCGAGATGTGCGCCATGATGCGCAATTCGATCTGCGAATAGTCGGCGGATACGATCCTGCTGCCCGGCGGCGCGATGAACGCTTCGCGGATACGCCGGCCCTCTGCAGTGCGCACCGGGATGTTCTGCAGATTGGGATCGTTGCTCGCCAGCCGGCCGGTAATGGCGACCGCCTGCGCGTAATTGGTATGCACGCGGCCGGTGCGCGGGTTGACCATGCGCGGCAGCTTGTCCGTATACGTCGATTTCAGCTTGGCGATGCCGCGGTACTCGAGCAGCAGCTTGGGCAGCGGGTGGTCCAACGCCAGTTGTTCGAGCGCGTCTTCATCGGTGGAAGGCGCGCCCGTCGGGGTTTTCTTCACCGGCTTGATGCCCAGCTTGCCGAACAATATTTCCTGGATTTGCTTGGGCGAGTTCAGATTGAACGGCTGCTCCGCATGTTTATGCGCGGCCGCCTCGATGTCCATCATCTTGATGCCGAGCTCGCGGCTCTGCGCTTCGAGCAGCGCGCCGTCGAGCAGCACACCGTTGCGCTCCATTTTCTGTAATACGACCATTACCGGCATTTCGATTTCGCGATAGATTTTCGCGAGCTTCGCGTCTTTCTCAATCTGCGGGTACAGCGCATGATGCAACTGCAGTGTGATGTCGGCGTCTTCCGCCGCGTACTCCGCGGCACGCTCGACCGACACCTGGTCGAAACCGATCTGGTTTGCGCCTTTGCCGGCGACCTCTTCAAACGTAATCGTTTTCACGCCGAGATGGCGGAACGCGAGATCGTCCATGTTGTGCGGCTTGTGGCTTTCAAGCACGTACGACTGCAGCAGAGTGTCGTGCAGGATACCCCTGAGGTGCAGACCGTGATTGGCAAACACGTGAGTGTCGTATTTGAGATTCTGGCCGACCTTGTGCTGGTGTGCGTTTTCTAGCCAGGATTTCAGTTTTACGAGCACCGCATCCAGATTCAACTGCTGTGGCGCGCCTGCATAGTTGTGCGCGAGCGGAATATATGCGGCGCGGCCGGACTCCACCGACAACGAAATCCCGACCAGGCGCGCCGCCAGCGGATCGAGGCTGGTGGTTTCGGTATCGAGTGAGACGAGAGCCGCGCCGGAAATTTTCGCGTGCCAGTCGTCGAGCTGGCTGTCGGTCAAGATGGTTTCGTAATCCCGAGAGACGCCGGGCGATAGACGAGAGACGGTTAGATCCGGTGGCGCCGGGTCAGGGGGTTTTCCGTCCCTCGTCTCTCCTTCCTCATCTTTCCTTTCAATCTCGCGCCGCCAGGGCTTGAATTCAAAGCGGTCGAAAAGTTCAGCCAGCTTCGCGTCGTCGTGCTTGTCATGCGTAAGATCTTCCAGCTTGACTGGCAGCTCGACGTCGCACTTGATGGTCACGAGAGCGCGCGCCTGCGGCAGCCAGTCGAGCGCCTTGCGCAGGTTCTCGCCGACCACGCCGCCGATTTCGCCCGCGTGCGCGACAATGTTGTCGAGCGTGTGGTATTGCGTGAGCCACTTGACCGCGGTCTTGGGACCGACTTTCTCCACGCCCGGCACGTTGTCGACAGAGTCGCCGACCAAAGCGAGATAGTCGACGATGCGCTCCGGCTTGACGCCGAATTTCTTTTCGACGCCGGCCTCGTCGAGCGTTTCGTTCGTCATCGTGTTGACGAGCGTCACCAGCGGGTTGACGAGCTGGGTGATGTCCTTGTCGCCGGTCGAAATCACGGTGCGCACGCCGCGCTTTTGCGCGTCAACCGCGAGCGTGCCGATGACGTCGTCGGCCTCGACGCCTGCCACCATGATCAGGGGCCAGCCCATGGCGTGAATTGCCGCGTGCAGCGGCTCTATCTGCAGCGCCAGATCGTCCGGCATGGATGGCCGGTTGGCTTTGTATTCGGGGTAAAGATCGTCGCGAAACGTCTTGCCTTTGGCGTCGAAAACGCAGGCGCTATAATCGGAGGGATTCTCTTTGTGCAGCCGCATCAACATGCTCAGCACGCCGCGGATCACGCCGGTCGGCTCGTTCTTGCTGTTGCGCAAATCGGGCATCGCGTGAAATGCGCGATACAGGTACGATGAGCCGTCCACCAGCAGCAGGGTCTTTGTCATTCAGCGTCAACCACAGGTGTATACGGAAAAAGAGGAGTCGAACATGAGCCATTCCAGCAAAGTTCCGCCACGCGTAACATCCGAACCCGGATGGGCGCGCGAATCATGGCGCATGTTCGGCATTATGTCAGAATTTTTCGAGGCGGCCGAACGCCTCGGCAACATACAACCCGCGGTCAGCATGTTCGGCAGCGCGCGCGTGCCGGTCGATCATCCGTACTTCATGCTCGGCGAGCAGATCGCGCGCCGCCTGTCGGACGCCGGCTTCAGCGTGATCTCGGGCGGCGGCCCCGGCATGATGGAAGCCTTCAACAAAGGCGCCTACTTCGGCAAGTCGCCGGCGGTCGGGCTCAATATCGAGTTGCCGCGCGAACAATTCGCCAACTCTTACCAGGACATCAGCCTGTCATTCCGGCACTTCTTCGCGCGCAAGGTGACCTTCGTGCGCTTTGCGACGGCCTACGTCGTACTGCCCGGCGGCTTCGGCACGCTCGATGAATTGCTGGAGGCGCTGACGCTGGTGCAAACGCACAAGGTGCGCAATATGCCCATCATCCTGGTGCACACGCCGTTCTGGCGCGGGCTCGTGGACTGGCTGCGCGACCGGCTGGTCGCCGAAAAAATGATCGACCCCGGCGACATGGACCTGCTGCAGTTGATCGACGAACCGCAGGACGTGGTGGACGCCATATTTAACTATTACGAAAAACACGGTTTCGCGCCGACCGCAGCCGACCGCGAATCGATGCTGGCGCTTTAAATGCAGGATTCAGTTGAACCTTGCCGCCGCTCTTGCCTTCCTGGATCCCTAATCCTGAATCCTGAATCCTGAATCCCGCCCTTTATATTTTTAGCCGAAAAGCCGATAATAGGTCGCATAAGTCCTGAGGAACAATCATGCGCAACCTGCTAGTTATCCTGCTTTTATGCGTCGCGCTGCCCGCGCTGGGCGCGGACCGGCCGCGCAATCTGCAGCCGATTCCCGATCCGCCCCCGCCGCCGCCCGGCTTCGAACTCGATCCCGCGCTCGAACCCCAGGTCACCATTCTCAAACGCGGCACCGATACGGTCGAAGAATACCGTGTGGGCGGCAAGCTGTACATGCTCAAGGTCACACCCGCCAACGGCAGGCCGTATTACCTGATCGATGAAAAAGGCGACGGCAAAATGTCGCGCCAGGAAACCTTCGATTTCGGCCTGCGTCCGCCGATGTGGGTCATACATTCCTGGTAAGGCTGTTCCCGACTGTCAGTTTTCGGCTTGACGAACCCGCGGCGCGGCCGCGCGCAGCAGGACCAACCGCGGAACCTGATAGCTAAAAATGTCCGTATTCACCACCGTCACGCCGGAACAGCTCGCGGCGTGGCTCAAGAACTATTCGCTGGGCACCCTCGTTAAACTCGAGGGCATCGCCGCTGGCATCGAGAACACCAATTACTTCGTCACCACGACGCACGGCCGCTACGTGCTCACGCTGTTCGAGAAGCTGAAAGCGCACGAGCTGCCGTTCTACATGAACCTGATGGCGCACCTCGCGCGCCACGGCATTCCGTGCCCGCAGCCCATCGTCAATCTCAAAAACGAGAATCTGAGCGAGCTGAACGGCAAGCCGGCAAGCATCGTGACTTGCGTGCCCGGCGCCGATGTAAAAGAAGTCGATGCGCGGCAGTGCGCGACCATTGGCGAGCTGCTCGCCGAAATGCACCTCGCCGGACAGAGCTATGCCGCAGCCATGCCGAACCCGCGCGGCCCGCAATGGTGGAGCGCGGCGACGCCGCAGGTGACGCCCTTCCTCGACGCGCGCGCCGCCGCCATGCTGGCGGACGAAGTGCGTTTCCAGTCGCAGCACAACCGTGATGAGCTGCCGCGCAGCGCTATCCACGCCGATCTCTTTCGCGACAACGTGCTGTGGGACGGCGCGCGCGTGGGCGGCATCATCGATTTTTACTTTGCCTGCACCGACGCGCTGCTCTACGACGTGGCGATTACGGTCAACGACTGGTGCACCACGCCGGCGCCGGCGCTCGATGCCACGCGTGCGCGCGCCTTGCTCGCCGCCTACCAGCGCGTGCGTCCCCTCACCGCCGGCGAGCGCGCAGCGTGGCCCAATATGTTGCGTGCCGGCGCGCTGCGCTTCTGGGTCTCGCGGCTCTACGACTTTCATTTGCCGCGCCCGGGCGCGCTGGTGCACGCCAAGGACCCCGCCTATTTCCAGCGTATGCTCGAGCAGCATGTCGCGCACGCCGCCGAACTGCAGCAGGTGTTGGCCGCATGATACAGATCCGCACCGTCGAAGCAGCGCGCGGCTGGCGCTGGCTGGTGCAGGGCCTGGCGATCTTTCGCAAGGCCCCGGCACAATGGCTGATGCTGATCGCGATCCTGTTTATCGGCAGCCGCGTATTGCTGGCGATACCATTCGTCGGCCTGGTGGTGATTCTGATTACGCCCAATTTCCTGGCCGGCCTGACGCATGGCGCGCAGGCGCTCGAGCAAGGCAAGCCGCTCAGGCTCGGTTATCTCGCGAGCGGGTTTCTCAAGAACGCGGCCCAGCTGGTCACCTTGGGCGGGGTCTCGCTAATCGGGCACTTCCTGATGCTGATGGCGATGACGACGGTCGCCGGCGACGCGCTGGCCGAGATCATGAAAACCATGGCGTCGGGCGCGGTCACCGCGGAGACCGTGACAGCGATGCGCACGGCGGCGCCGCGTCTGCTGCTGGGCGTCGCGGTCGGCCTCTGCATCGCGCTGCCCGTCATGCTGGCGGTGTGGTTTTCGCCTTTGCTCGTATTTTTCGACGACGTCAAACCGTTGCCGGCCATGCTTTTGAGTCTGTCGGCCTGCATGAAAAACGCGTTGCCCATGCTCATCTACTGCGTTGCAGTGCTGGGGCCGCTGATGGTGATGATGCAGATCGGCATGGCGCTCACGCGCCAGCCCGACATCGGGTTCTGGCTGCTGGCGCCCGTGCTCGTGCCGTCGCTTTACGCGGGGTATGTGGATTTGTTCGTGCGCGAGCCTGTGCCGGCCGAAAACTGATCAACCGTCAGGCAGCGCTCAGCTTCGCGTACTCGAGGGCCAGCCACTTCGTGCCGTTGCGGTGAAAGTTGATCTGCACACGTGCATCGCTCCCGCGCCCTTCGGCATTGACGATCACACCGGCGCCGAATTTCGGGTGCGTCACGTTCTGGCCGATGCGCCAGGGCGAAGCCGCTTCGAGCGAGCCCGCCGCGCGCTCCGCCATTGCATAGTTGCCGTGCGCCTGCCGTGCGGCGGCCGGCGTGTGCGGCGCATAAGCGCTGGCGCGGTTGATCCGTTTCAACAGCCCTTCCGGGATTTCGTGGAAAAAACTCGACGCGATGTTGTAGCGCGTCTGCCCGTGCAGCATGCGGCTTTGCGCAAACGACAGGTAGAGCCGCCGCCGCGCGCGCGTCAGCGCCACGTACATCAGCCGCCGCTCTTCCTCTTTGCCGTCGGCTTCCGACAGGCTGTTCTCGTGCGGGAACAGGCCTTCTTCGAGCCCGCTGATGAATACGCTATGGAATTCGAGGCCCTTCGCCGAATGCACGCTCATTAACTGCAGCGCATCGGCGCCGGCCTGCGCCTGGTTGTCGCCGGCTTCCAATGCGGCGTGGGCGAGAAAGCCCGCGAGGGTGGTGTCCTCCTGCGCATCGTCGTCAATGAAGCCGGCCGCGGCATTGATCAGTTCGCCGATGTTTTCGAGCCGGTCGGCGCCTTCGCGCTCTTTCGCGTAATGCTGCTTGAGCCCGCTGTGCTCGATCACGTGTTCGATGATTTCAGGTAACGGCAGGCCCGTGCATGCCGTGCGCATGGTGGCTATTAGCGTCACAAATGCCGTGACGCCTTTCGCCGGAGAGGCGAGAGGCGTGAGGGGTGAGGAGATGCCTGATATGCCGGAGCTTCCTTCATCCTTTGATTTTTCGCCTCTCACCTCTCCCCTCTCGCCTCTCGCTCGTTCCAGCGCCGCCGTCCACAGGCTGACACCACCGGTGCGCGCCAGGTCCTGCAGTTGCTCGAGCGCGCGGTTGCCGATGCCGCGCGTCGGAAAATTGATGATGCGCAGCAGCGCGCCATCGTCTTCATCGCTCGCCAGCACGCGCAGGTAGGCGAGCGCGTGCTTGATTTCCTGGCGCTCGAAAAAGCGCAGGCCGCCGTAGACGCGGTACGACATGCCGGCGTTGAACAGCGCGTGCTCGAGCACGCGTGACTGCGCATTCGACCGGTAGAGCAGGGCGATTTCGGACAGGCGCAGGCCTTCGTGATGCAGCGACTTCACTTCTTCGACGATAAAACTCGCCTCGTCGATGTCGGTGCCCGCTTCATAGACACGCAACGGCTCGCCCTTGCCTTCCGCGGTCCACAGATTCTTGCCCAGGCGGTTGCGGTTGTGATCGATCAGCGCGTTGGCGGCGTCGAGAATATGGCCATGCGAGCGGTAGTTCTGCTCGAGCTTGATGACCTTCTCGACCGCAAAGTCTTTCTGCAGGTCCTGCATGTTGGCGGCCGACGCGCCACGGAACGCATAGATTGACTGGTCGTCGTCGCCAACGGCGAATATCGCGTTCTCCTTGCCGGCCAGCATCCGCAACCACAGGTATTGCAGCCGGTTGGTGTCCTGGAATTCATCGACCAGGATATTGCGGAAACGGCCGCGATAGTGGTCGCGCAGGGGCTCGTTCTTCGACAACAGTTCATAACAGCGCAGCAGGAGTTCCGCGAAATCGACCACGCCTTCGCGCTGGCATTGCTCGTCGTAGATCGCGTAGAGCTCTTTCATGCGGCGCGAAAAGCCGTCGTCGTCGTCGGCGTCGACCGCGCGTTTGCCGGCGTCCTTGTGGCTGTTGATGTACCACGCGATCTGTCGCGCGGGGAACTTCTCTTCGTCGACGTTGGCCGCCTTCATCATGCGCTTGATGAGCGCCAGCTGGTCCTGGCTGTCGAGGATCTGGAAGAGCTGCGGCAGCCCTGCTTCGCGGTAATGCGCGCGCAACATGCGGTTGCACAGGCCGTGGAAGGTGCCGACCCACATGCCGCGCGTGTTGATCGGCAGCATGGCGCCTATGCGCGTGAGCATTTCCTTTGCTGCTTTATTGGTGAATGTAACCGCGAGTAATCCTGCGGGGCTGGCCTGCCCGGTCTGGATCAGCCAGGCGATGCGCGTCGTCAGCACACGCGTCTTGCCGCTGCCGGCGCCGGCAAGTATCAGCGCCGACTGGTGCGGCAGCGTGACGGCTTCGAGTTGCGGTTCGTTGAGACCGGCGAGAAAGGAAGGCGACGACATGAATGATGTTTCGGTGGGAACATGCGATTATAAAGCGTGGGGCGAAAAAAACGGCCAGCAATGCTGGCCGTTTTTTGAATAATAAACCGGATTACTTCGATACTTTGGGCTCGGTGATGCCCATCTGGCCTTTCAGCTTGGCGCCCAGCGTTTCGGCTTCCCGCTCGCTCGCCAGGTGCGAAATGCGCACGCGATACGTGGTGACATCTTCTTTTTTGACCGGCCGGATTTCCGCGGCGTAGCCCGCGTTGCGCAACTGGTCGTAAATTTTGAGCGCGGAATCCTGATCGCCGGCTTCGGCCAGGTACACGCGCCACTTGCCGCCTTTGCGCAGCGCGCCCGCGCCTGCCGCGATCTCCGTTTCCTGCGTCCATTTGTCCAATTGCTCCTTCGACACTGGGCCGACCGGATCGCCCGGCTTGTCTTTCGGCGCGACGTAAAACGACATCGGCTGGTCCATGGTGAATGCTTCCGGCCCGCGCGTCACCGCGACCTTGCCTTCGATCAGGCAGGCGATGTCGCGCGTCTTGTCGGATTTGCCCCACAGGTCGGTGCCGCGTATGCCAACGGTGATGGTGACCAGCCGCACTTTGACGTCGCGCTCGCCGCGGAACTTGGACAGCGCCTGGGTGGTAAAGCGAAACGCGCCGGAGAGCACGTCGAGCGATGCTGTCACCACGTCCTTCAACTTGATTTTGGTCTGGCCGAGATCGTCGAGCGCCATGATGCCGTTCTCGCCCAGCTTGACGAGGCTGCCGTCGGCAAGCCGCAGCAGCGCGCGCGCGCCGGGCCCCGTGATGACGCGGTCCTTGTTGATGAGTTTCATGTCCAGCGACAGCGCGTCGCGCGCGCCGTTCGCGTGCTCGACCCATGCCGGCATCTGCACGCCTTCGACCACGATATTGGGTCGCGTTGCCGCCGCGGCACAGCTCGCGGCCAGCATCAGCAGTACCGTAAATAACGCCTTAATCTTCATTGCGGCCTCCTTGGTTTCCGGTTAGGCATGCATATACGGGGGCGGGCGGGTTTCGGATGCGGGACGGGTATAATTCGCGTCTTTGCCGCAATCGCAGACCGGTATGCAGAACAAGTACAACCCCCACGTCATTGAGCGCGAAGCCCAGCAGTACTGGATCGAGCAGCACTCGTTTCGCGCCGCGGAGCCGTCAGGCGACTCCACTAAAGCGCCCGCTAAACCCAAATACTACTGCCTGTCGATGTTCCCCTATCCCTCGGGCAAGCTGCATATGGGACACGTGAGAAACTATACCATAGGCGATGCGCTCTCCCGCTACCACCGCTTGCGCGGCTTCAACGTGCTGCAGCCGATGGGATGGGATGCATTCGGATTGCCCGCCGAGAACGCGGCGATGGCCAATCGCGTGCCGCCCGCGCAGTGGACTTACGACAACATCGCGTACATGAAAAAGCAGCTCGTCTCGCTCGGTTTCGCGATCGACTGGGAGCGCGAGCTTGCGACCTGCAAGCCCGACTATTACCGCTGGAACCAGTGGCTGTTCCTGCGCATGCTGGAAAAAGGCCTGGTCTACAAAAAAACCGGCACGGTAAACTGGGACCCGGTGGACCAGACCGTGCTCGCCAACGAGCAGGTGATAGACGGACGCGGCTGGCGCACCGGCGCGGTGATCGAGAAACGCGAGATCCCCATGTACTACATGGCGATCACGAAATACGCCGATGAACTGCTCACCGCGCTCGACACGCTGCCGGGCTGGCCCGAGCGCGTGAAGACCATGCAGGCCAACTGGATCGGCAAAAGCACCGGCGTGCGCTTTGCATTCCCGTACACGCTCGACGGCAAGCCGGAGAAGTTGTGGGTGTTCACGACCCGCGCGGACACCATCATGGGTGTTACTTTTTGCGCCGTTGCGGCCGAGCATCCGCTCGCGGCCCATGCCGCAAAGAAAAATCCCCAGCTCGCGGCTTTCATCGAAGAATGCAAACGCGGCAGCGTGATCGAAGCCGATTTCGCGACCATGGAAAAGAAAGGCATGCCCACCGGCATGACCGTCGAGCACCCGCTGACCGGCGAAAAAATCGCGGTGTGGGTCGGCAACTATGTATTGATGGGTTATGGCGACGGCGCGGTGATGGGCGTGCCCGGCCATGACGAACGCGACTTTGCGTTCGCAAAAAAATACCGCCTCGACATCAAGTCCGTCATCGACGTCAACAACCAGACGTATTCGACCGACGCTTGGCAGCCGTGGTACGCCGAGCACGGCGTCTGCGTCAACTCCGGCAAGTACGACGGGCTCGACTATGCCGCCGCGGTAAAATTGATTGCCGCCGACCTGACCGCCAAAGGGCTCGGCGAAAAACAGATCATGTGGCGGCTGCGGGACTGGGGCATCTCGCGCCAGCGCTACTGGGGCACGCCGATCCCGCTGATTCATTGCGCGGCTTGCGGCGACGTGCCGGTGCCCGACGATCAGTTGCCCGTCGTGCTCCCGGAAGACTGCGTGCCCGACGGCAGCGGCAACCCGCTCAACAAGCGCGCCGATTTCGTGAATTGCACCTGCCCGAAATGCGGCAAATCGGCAAAGCGCGAAACCGACACCATGGACACTTTCGTGGACTCGTCTTGGTACTACACGCGTTTTGCCTGCGCCGACCAGAAAACCGCCATGGTCGATGCGCGCGTCGATTACTGGCTGCCGGTCGATCAGTACATAGGCGGTATCGAGCACGCGATCCTGCACCTGCTCTACTCGCGCTTCTGGACCAAGGTGATGCGCGATCTCGGTCTCGCCAAACTCGACGAGCCGTTTGCCAGGCTGCTGACGCAGGGCATGGTGCTGAACGAGATTTTCCTGCGCAAGCCCGACGCCGGCCGCGTCACCTATTACAACCCGACCGAAGTCGAGATCACGGTCGATGCCAGCGGCAAGCGCATAGGCGCAACACTGAAAGCCGACGGCCAGCCGGTCGAGTCGGATGGCATCGGCACCATGTCGAAATCCAAGAACAACGGCGTCGACCCGCAGTCGCTGATCGACGAATACGGCGCGGACACCGCACGGCTGTTCATGATGTTCGCCAGCGCGCCGGAAGATACCTTGCTGTGGAAGGACGACGGCGTCGAAGGCGCATCGCGGTTTCTGAAGCGCCTGTGGAGTTACGGCGTGCGGTTCAGCGAAGGCGGTGGTCCTGCAATTTTGCCGGAGTTGCAAAAAGCTACACGCTTTGAGATCCATTCGGTGCTGAAACAGGCCAACCACGATTTTGCCCGGCATCAGTTCAATACGGTGGCGTCGGCGGCCATGAAAATATTGAACGCGCTCGACCGGCTGCCCGGCGTGAGCGATCCCGTCGCCAAAGAAGGCATCTCGATCCTGCTGCGCCTGCTCTACCCGATCACACCGCACATCGCGCACCAGTTGTGGCGCGACCTCGGCTTCGGCACCGACATACTTGAGGCGAAGTGGCCGGAAGTCGCGGCGGACGCGCTGATCGAGGACGAAATCGAGCTCGTGCTGCAGGTCAACGGCAAGCTGCGCGGCAATATGCGCGTCGCCAAGGACGCCGACCGCGCGCTGATCGAAAAACTCGCGATGCAGAACGCCAACGTGCAGAAACACATCAACGGACAGCCCGTGAAAAAGGTGGTGGTGGTTCCCGGCCGGCTGGTGAACGTGGTAGTGTAAAGACGGAAAATTGCAGTGTAAGGAGCATGAAGTGACAAGCACAACATCCAGAGTGTGGCACGCGATAGCGGCGGGTTTCCCCCTCACGCCTCTCTCCTTGCGACTCACGGTCAGCCTCGCGCTGTGCGCGACGCTGACCTCCTGCGGTTTCCATCTGCGCGGCCAGGCTTCGCTGCCGTTCGAATCGATGTACATCAGCGGCTCGCCCTCGTTCGCCAACCAGCTGGCGCGCGCCGTGCGCGCCGGCAGCAAAACGCGCGTCATCAACAACCCCAAGGAAGCGGAAGTCACGCTGGAAGTGCTGACCGAAGCGCGCGAGCGCGCGATACTTTCGCTGTCGTCATCAGGGCGCGTGCGCGAGCTGCAGATACGCTACCGCGTCTCGTTTCGCGTCAACGACAAGGCCGGCAAGGAATTCATGGCCGCCAACGAGATCCTGCTCAAACGCGACCTGATTTACAACGACAGCGACGTGCTCGGCAAAGAGCAGGAAGAAGCGCTGCTCTATCGCGACATGCAAAACGACGCGGTCAATCAAGTGGTGCGCCGCCTGCAGGTCGCGCAACTGGGCGCGGATACGCGTTAAGCCGGCGTTGCGCGATCCGCGCAGCCGCGCATCCCTGTGCGCATAACCACCGAACAACTCACCCAGCAGCTCAAGCGCACGCTTGCGCCGCTTTACATCGTGCACGGCGACGAGCCGCTACTGGCGCTCGAAGCCGCCGACCGCATCCGCGCGCGCGCGCGCGAAGAAGGCCATGTCGAACGCGAGGTACTGACCGCGGAACAGCACTTCGACTGGTCGCAACTGCGGATCAGCAGCCAGTCGCAATCGCTGTTCGCCTCGCGCCGCATGCTTGAAATCCGCATCCCCAGCGGCAAGCCCGGCAATGACGGCAGCCAGGCGTTGCAGGAATACGCGGCGCAATTACCGCCGGACACGATTACGCTCGTTGCGCTGCCGGAAGTCGACTGGCGCGCGCAAAAAGGCGCGTGGTTCGGCGCGCTCGATGCGGCAGGCGTGATAGTGGAGGCAGCCGCGGTCAAACGCGACAAATTGCCGGAATGGCTCAAGGGCAGGCTCTCGACCCAGGCGCAAACCGCCGACGCCGACACGCTTGAATTCATCGCTGACAAAGTCGAAGGTAATTTGCTCGCCGCCTACCAGGAAGTGCAGAAACTGGCGCTGCTGTTCCCGCCCGGCGCGCTGTCGTTCAATCAAATAAAGGAGTCGGTGCTGGATGTTGCGCGCTTCGACGTGTTCGACCTCGGCGACATCGTGCTGTCGGGCGACGCGGCACATCTCGCGCGCGTGCTCGACGGCCTGCAGGGGGAAGGCGCCGCGGCGCCGCTCGTACTATGGTCGATCGCCGAGGAGATCCGCGCCGTCGGCCGCGTGCTGGCGGGGCTTTCCAGTGGCCGGCCGCTGCAACAGGCCATGCGCGACGCGCGCATCTGGGGGCCGCGCCAGAAACTGATCGAGCGCAACGTCGGGCGATTCACGCCGTCGCAGATCGAAACCGCGCTGGTCCATGCGGCGCGCGTCGATCGCATGATCAAGGGGCTTGCGCGCGGCGACGTGTGGGACGAATTGCTGCAACTGGGGCTGCGTTTTTCCCGCCGGCCCGCCAAGGCCGCGTAGAAACACGGTATTATTTGCCCCTAGAATTGAGGATCGAGGATTGAGCAAAACCTCTCGTAGGGCAATTCCTCAATCCTCAATCCTAAATCCTCGATCCTGATTCACCCATGGACATCCAAAGCTACATGACCGGGGTCGGCAGGCAAGCGCGGGCCGCGTCACGCCTCGTCGCCAAAGCCGACACCGCCACCAAGAATCGCGCGTTGACGCTCACCGCGGATGCGATCGAGCGCGACGCCGAACGCCTGCTCGCGGCAAACGCGCGCGACCTCGCTGCCGCGCACGAGAAGAAACTCGACCCACCGCTGATCGACCGCCTGACGCTCTCCAAAAAAAGCCTCGCCGAAGTGGCAGACGGGCTGCGCCAGATTGCACAGCTGCCTGACCCGATCGGCGAAATCAGCGAACTGAAGCAGCAGCCGTCCGGCATCAAGGTCGGCCGCATGCGCGTGCCGCTGGGCGTGATCGCCATCATTTACGAATCGCGCCCCGATGTCACGGCGGACGCAGCCGGACTTTGCATCAAAGCCGGCAACGCGTGCATCCTGCGCGGCGGCTCGGAAGCGATACATTCCAATCAGGCCATTGCGGCGTGCGTGCATGAAGGGCTCAAAGCCGCCGGCCTGCCCGAGACCGCGGTGCAGGTGATCGAAACCACCGATCGCGCCGCGGTCGGCGAGTTGCTGCGCATGAACGACTACGTCGATATCGTGGTGCCGCGCGGCGGCAAAGGACTGATCGAACGCGTGATGCGCGAATCGCGCATCCCGATGATCAAGCACCTCGACGGCGTGTGCCACGTCTACATCGACGACAAGGCGGATCTCGACAAGGCGGTTCGCGTCGCCGACAACGCCAAGACCCAGCGCCTCGGCACCTGCAACACCATGGAGACGCTGCTCGTCGCGCGCGGCATTGCCGACCGCGTGCTGCCGCAGCTGGCAAAAATCTATCAGGACAAAGGCATCGAACTGCGCGGCGACGACGCAACGCGCAAGCTGGTGCCCGGCATCAAGGCCGCCACCGAGGAAGACTGGCACACGGAATATCTCGCCGCGATACTCGCGGTGCGCGTGGTCGACGGGCTCGACCAGGCAATCGAGCATATCGCGCGCTACGGCTCGCAGCACACCGACGCCATCGTGACCGAGGACAAGACGCGCGCGGACCGCTTTTTGCGCGAAGTCGATTCCAGCTCGGTCATCGTTAACGCGTCGACGCGCTTCGCCGACGGCTACGAATACGGCCTCGGCGCCGAAATCGGCATTTCGACCGACAAGCTGCACGCGCGCGGTCCGGTCGGCCTGGAAGGCCTGACGTCGCTGAAGTGGGTCGTGTTCGGCGATGGGGAAATCCGGCAATAAGATCCGTCCGCCGCAAATACGCCAAGGCGCAAAGAAAACCGAATAAAATTGGGCGGCCGGTCAGCACGAAGCAGCTTTCCAACAGCCGTTCGCCTGGGGCAAGTGTAGGTGACTCAACACTGATTTCAAGATTGCATTTCCTTCGCGTCTTTGCGCCTTTGCGGCAAAGCATTTTTGGGCATACCGAATGAGTAACGTAATCGAAGTAAAAGTCCCGGATATCGGCGACTTCAAAAACATCCCGGTCATCGAGATCCTGGTCAAACCCGGCGACAGCGTGAAGCCGGAAGATCCGCTGATCGCGCTTGAATCCGACAAGGCGACGCTGGAAGTGCCGTCGCCCGCGGCGGGCGTGGTCAAGGACATAAACATCAAAGTGGGCGACAAGGTTTCGCAGGGCACGCTCGTGCTGACGCTCGAAGGCGAAGCCGCCGCAGCAACAACAACCGCAGCACCCGCACCTGCCGCGCCGCCTGCAGCACCGAAACCAGCCGCGACCGCGCTGCCTGCCGGATCTTATTCCGGCAACGTGGATATCGAATGTGACATGCTCGTATTGGGCGCGGGGCCCGGCGGCTATTCAGCGGCGTTCCGCTCAGCCGACCTCGGCATGAAGACCGTGCTGGTCGAACGCTATGCCACGCTCGGCGGCGTATGTCTCAACGTTGGCTGCATTCCTTCAAAAGCGCTGCTGCACGTGGCTGCGGTGATGGACGAGGCCGCGCATTTCGCCGATGTCGGCGTGAGTTTCGGCAAACCGGCGGTCGATCTCGCCAAATTGCGCGCGCACAAAAGCAAGGTCGTGGGCAAACTTACCGGCGGTCTCGCCGCCATGGCCAAAGGCCGCAAAGTCACGGTAGCGCGCGGCTACGGCAACTTCCTCGACCCGCATCATGTCGAAGTCACGGTGACCACCGGCGACGGGCAGGAGCAGACGAGCGAAAAGAAAATCGTCCGCTTTCAGCATGCCATCGTCGCCGCCGGTTCGATGCCGGTGAAGCTGCCGTTCGTGCCCGCCGATCCGCGCATCGTCGATTCGACCGGCGCGCTGACCCTGCCGGCGATTCCCAAGCGCATGCTCGTCATCGGCGGCGGCATCATCGGGCTTGAAATGGCTACCGTGTATTCCGCGCTCGGCAGCAGCATTGAAGTCGTCGAAATGCTCGACGGCCTGATGCAGGGCGCCGACCGCGACCTCGTCAATGTATGGCGCAAGTTCAACGCCACGCGCTTCGACAAGGTCATGCTCAAAACCAAAACCGTGGCCGTCGAAGCAACGCCCGCAGGCATCAAAGTCAAATTCGAAGGTGAGCAGGCGCCAGCCGAGCCGCAGGTTTACGACTTCGTGCTGGTCGGCGTCGGCCGCAGCCCGAACGGCAACAAGATAGGCGCCGACAAAGCGGGCGTTGCAGTCGATCAGCGCGGCTACATTGCCGTCGACAAGCAGATGCGCACCAACGTGCCGCACATTTACGCGATCGGCGACATCGTCGGCCAGCCCATGCTCGCGCACAAGGCCGTGCACGAAGGGCACGTTGCCGCTGAAGCGGCCGCCGGCCAGAAATCGTTTTTCGATGCGCGGGTGATTCCGTCGGTCGCTTACACCGACCCCGAAGTCGCGTGGGTGGGGCTCACCGAAGACGAGGCAAAGAAACAGGGCATCAAAGTCGGCGTCGGCAAGTTTCCGTGGGCGGCCAGCGGACGCGCGATCGCCAACGGACGCGACGAAGGTTTCACCAAACTCATATTCGACCACGAGACGCATCGCATATTGGGCGGCGGCATCGTCGGCACGCATGCGGGCGATCTCATCAGCGAGTTGGCGCTCGCCGTAGAACTCGGCGCCGACGCCGTCGATATAGGCAAGACCATACATCCGCACCCCACGCTCGGCGAATCGGTCGGCATGGCGGCCGAAATCTACGAAGGCGTATGCACAGACATGATGCCGCCGAAAAAATAGCGCCCCGCCGTCCGGTTACAAAACGACACAATACTTAACCGGGGAGCAATAGTTTTTCTCCCGGCTCATGCGTTAATCATGGTGCGTGGATTGCACGCATTTCAGCCGCGACCTCCAACGAGGCGCGACGACCAAGGAGAAGAGCCATGAAACGCATTTTGAGTATCGTCGCAGTAGCAGGTTTGCTCGCCGCAGCACCGGCGTTTGCCGGGGTCGATGTATTTGTCCAGCTCGGTTCGCCAGTGCCGGTCTGTGTCGCACCGGCGCCCCTCTATGCAACGCCGGCAGTCTATCGCCACGGTGACCCGCGCTGGCACGAGCGGCATCACCGCTTCGAGCACCGCCATCACGAGTTTCGCGGCCATCGTCATCACGACTATCGCGGCCGCTGAGCATAGCCCTCGCGCCTCTCCCGCACCGGGAGAGGCGTTTGAACGTCACGTAGTCTGCGATAATGGGCGTTTACCGAAGTGAACGCTCATGCGAATCTGGGTTGATGCCGATGCCTGCCCCAACCCGATCAAGGAAATCCTTTTCCGCGCGGCGGAGCGGCTGAAAATCGCGCTGACCCTGGTTGCCAACAAGCCTTTGCGCACCCCGCCGTCGGCCTATATCAACACGATCCAGGTCGCCGCCGGCTTCGACGTGGCCGACAACAAGATAGCCGAGGAATTGCGCACGGGAGACCTCGTCATCACTGCCGACATCCCGCTCGCCGCCGCCGTTCTCGACAAAGGCGGGCGTGTGCTCGATCCGCGCGGCGAGCTTTTTACCCGGGACAACATCGAGGCGCGCCTGACCATGCGCAAATTCATGGACGAACTGCGGGCCAGCGGAGTGGACACCGGCGGCCCCCCGCCTTTCAACCATGGCGACCGCCAGGCTTTCGCCGGGCAGCTCGACCGACTGCTGGCGCAATCCGGACCCACCGAATTTGCTGCCAAACAACGGGTTCCGGGCGCATAATTAGCCACCCGCCTTACAAAGGACAAGCCATTGGCCAAACCAAACTATCAGTTCGAAAAGCGCCAGAAAGAATTGGCGAAGAAGAAAAAGAAAGAGGAAAAACGCCTGCGCAAGCTGGCCGAAAACCCCGGTGAGCCGCAGGCCGACCCGGCAGCCCCTCCCGCCCCGCCGCCAGTCGAGGGCAAAACCCCGTAATTGCGCGCGCAGGGCGTTAAACCATGGCCGTCACCAAAACCAAGCTCGCCAAGTGCATTCATCATCGTGTGAGGCTGCGGCCGCCTGCGCGCCGTTTTCGTGGCGTGACCGAGCTGCGCATCATGGATGATGACTGGCTCCTGCAGGAGGTCGAAGACGAGCAGGTGCGCATCCGCAATATCCGCACCGATCACGTCGCGGTGCTCAAATTCAGCCAGATCAGCGAATACGTGGCCGACCCCAAGCGCGAGTTCGACGGCCTGCGCCACGGTTTTCTCGAATTGAAGGTGCAGGTGTTCTTGCGCGGTCCCGAGCTGGCGATAGAGCCGCGGCCGGCGCCCCCTAAGGCCCCGCGCAAAACCGCCGCCCCCCGCAAGCGCAAAACAACCTAGCTACGGCAGTACGCTCAGGACGCCAGGCGTCCATCGCCTGATTCAAACCCGCGATTGACGTTCCAGCAGGCGCCAGAAGCTATCGACGTCGCGCGTCTGGCGCAGCTTGGCGGCGCGCAATTCAAGCCTGATTTTCAATAGTCCCGCGCACAGCGATGAGCCCTGCGGAGTGGCCAGCGCGTGGAACATGCCGCAGATCTCGTCGGAGAAATGCTCCAGCGCAGGCCCGCCGCGCATGAGGTAACCAAGCGCGCTCGCGACATGTGTCTCCGGCACGGCGAAAGCGAGCCGGATGCCGCGTTGCAGGTCATCGATGGAAGAAGCGGCCGCGGTCACGGCCGCAGCCCGTTGTGTGAATTGTCAGCGTATCGACAGGTTGCCGAAGTGCCGACGCCAAAACCCGCTTGGCCATCTGAAAAGTCGCGCATGAGCGCAACTATGGCAATTCCTGTGCCTGCGAATCCGGCGGGGAGGGAAATTTTTCAGCCGGCGGCGTGCCGGCATTTAGACGAGCTGAACGCCCGCCGTTTGCTACATGCCCTTGGCGAGTGCGACCACCACGTTGCCTTCGCGGCTTTCGACTTCAATTTCATACTGGCGCTTGGGATCGGCATCCTCGACGCCGCGGTGGCCCTGAGCAGTCTGTTCTTTCTTCGGCCACACCAGAAAACCCTTCACCGGCACGCCGCGCTCGATGGCTTCGCTCACATTGGCATGATGGCGCGCGCCGGTCGAACGTTCGAGGTCCTTGTCTTCGCACAAGGTGTAGCGATAAACGCCGCTGCTGACGCGCTTCAACTGGTCGGACCACAGGGTGACCCACAGTGTCGAGCGATCCTCGGTCCATTTCGATGCGTCATAGCGCGTGCCGCCGACTGTGCCCAAGTGTTCCCACGCGACGGTAATTTTTGGTTTCATGCTTTGCCTTCATATCCGGATGACAGTCCATTTTAGCCCGTTACCGCTGCCAGCGGCGGATTAAATGACTGTTTTCATTTTCAAATTAGAGGTTTACCTGCATCTTTTTGCGCGTCTTGCCTGTTGCACTGCGCGGTACCAGCGCCAGCTGCCGACGGCGCTTGGTGCGCCGCCGCTACATTCGTCACTAGTACTTGAAATTACAGGCCTTTTCAGCGCCGAAACACAAGCGTAAACTAACGTCCACCGAATGTCGCCATGCACCCGTTTCACGGCTCAAGCGTTAATACGTCTCATTGGCAAAGCTGAGCAGCGAAGAACGAAAAAGGCGTAACGAGGAGACGATTTGAAGCCGACTGAGATTCACCAGCCTGACTATTTCCATAAAGTAGTTGATTGCCAGTGGGCATGTCCCGCCCACACGCCGGTTCCCGAATACATCCGCCTGATTGCCGCCGAACGCTACAGCGATGCCTACATGGTCAACTGGGAATCGAACGTGTTTCCCGGCATCCTGGGCCGCACCTGCGATCGTCCGTGCGAGCCGGCCTGCCGTCGCGGCCGCGTCGAAGAAAACAACGGCGAGAAACCCGAGCCGGTCGCGATCTGCCGACTGAAGCGCGTCGCCGCCGACTATAAAGACGACATCACGCCGCGCCTGCCGAAAGCGCCCGAGAAAAAAAACGGCAAACGCATTGCGCTGATCGGCGCCGGGCCTGCCTCGCTGACGGTCGCGCGCGACCTAGCACCCCTCGGCTATGACCTCACCGTGTTCGACGGCGACAAGCGGGCGGGCGGCATGATACGCACGCAAATCCCGAAATTCCGCCTGCCCGAAACCGTGATCGACGAAGAGGTCAATTACATCCTCAACATCGGCGTTAATTTCGTCGGCGGCAAACGCATCGACAGCCTGAAGCAGATCCTGACCGAGAAATACGACGCCATCTTCGTCGGCACCGGTGCGCCACGCGGGCGCGACCTCGAAATTCCGGGGCGCAAGGAAGCGGCCAAGAACATCCACATCGGCATCGACTGGCTGAACAGCGTGTCGTTCGGCCACGTCGATAAGATCGGCAAGCGCGTGATCGTCTTGGGCGGCGGCAATACCGCGATGGACTGCTGCCGCTCCAGCAAGCGGCTGGGCGGCGACGACGTCAAAGTGATCGTGCGTTCCGGTTTCGAAGAAATGAAAGCAAGCCCGTGGGAGAAAGAAGACGCCCAGCACGAAGGCATCCCCATCATCAATTTCCTCGTGCCTAAATCGTTCAAGCACGACAACGGCCAATTGACCGGCATGGTCTTCGAAAAAGTGAAGGCCGAGTACGACGCCAAGGGCCGCCGCAACCTGGTGCCGACCGGCGAACCGGATCAGCATTTCGAGTGCGATGACGTGCTGGTCGCCGTCGGCCAGGAAAACGCTTTTCCGTGGATCGAGCGTGACAGCGGCATCGAATTCGACAAATGGGGCATGCCGGTGGTCGACAAGGTCACCATGCAATCGTCGATCCCCAACGTGTTTTTCGGCGGCGACTCGGCGTTCGGCCCCAAGAACATCATCTGGGCGGTCGCGCACGGCCACGAGGCCGCGATTTCAATCGACAAGCTGTGCAACGGCGAAGACGTTAAAGAACGCCCCGCGCCCATGGTGCACCTGATGTCGCAGAAAATGGGCATCCACGAATGGAGTTACGACAACGCGATCTCCAACGACCAGCGTTTCAAGGTGCCGCTGAAAGACCAGAAGATCGCGCTGAAGAACATCAAGGTCGAAGTCGAGCTCGGTTTCGACCCCAAGCTCGCGTTCGCTGAAGCCGAACGCTGCCTGAACTGCGACGCGCAGACAGTGTTCAGCGACAAGCTGTGCATCGAATGCGACGCCTGCGTCGACATCTGCCCGATGGACTGCATCACCTTCACGGCGGATGGCGAAGAAAAGGAACTGCGCGCGCGCCTGAACGCGCCGGCCGACAACCTGACGCAGGACATCTATGTGTCCGCCAAGCTCAAGACCGGCCGCATCATGGCCAAGGACGAGGACGTCTGCCTGCACTGCGGCCTGTGCGCCGAACGCTGCCCGACCGGCGCGTGGGACATGCAGAAGTATTTGCTCGAGATGACGCACGCCGGACCCGGCTGCAGAAACAAACCGCAACGGCGCGCGGCATGAAGCACAAACCGCAACGCAAAGCAGCCTGAGGCCGGGATGAAACGCATAAACTCCACCAACGATTTCGTCGTCAAGTTTGCCAACGTCAACGGCTCGGGTTCGGCCTCCGCCAATGAGATATTCGCGCGCTCCATCCTGCGCATGGGCGTGCCGGTCGCCCCGCGCAACATCTTCCCGTCCAACATCCAGGGCCTGCCGACGTGGTACGAAGTGCGCGTTACTGAAAACGGCTACCAGGGACGGCGCGGCGGCGTCGACCTGATGGTGGCGATGAACCCGCAGACGTGGGACGCCGACGTCAAGGAAATCGAAGCCGGCGGCTATCTGTTCTACGACAACACCAAGCCGCTGCCGCAATCCAAGTTCCGCGCCGACATCAACGTGATCGGCATGCCGCTGACCGAGATCTGCAATTCGACTTATACCGATCCGCGCCAGCGCCAGTTGTTCAAGAACATCATTTACGTCGGCGCACTGTCCGCTTTGCTCGACATCGATCCGAATGAAATCGAGCGCCTGTTCTCGGAGCAGTACAAAGGCAAGGAAGCGCTGCTGCAGTCGAACGTCAAAGCGCTTCGTCTCGGCCGTGACTATGCACAACAACACCTCGGCGGCCCCATCGGCCTCAAGGTCAAGCGCGCGGACAATGTCGGCGACAAGATATTCATCGACGGCAACAGTGCGGCTGCGTTGGGCGCGGTTTACGGCGGCGCCACGGTTTGCGCTTGGTATCCGATCACGCCGTCGTCGTCGCTCGCCGAAGCGTTCATCAAGTATTGCCAGAAGCACCGCGTCGACCCGGCGGACGGCAAAAGCAAATTCGCCATCGTGCAGGCCGAAGACGAACTCGCCTCCATCGGCATGGTAATAGGCGCGAGCTGGAACGGCGCGCGCGCGTTCACCGCGACGTCCGGCCCGGGCATCTCGCTGATGACCGAATTCATCGGCCTCGCCTATTTCGCGGAAATCCCGGCGGTGATCGTCGACGTGCAGCGCGGCGGCCCGTCCACCGGCATGCCGACGCGCACCCAGCAGTCCGACGTGCTGGCCTGCGCGTATGCGTCGCACGGCGACACCAAGCACGTGCTGCTGTTCCCGGAAGACCCGACCGAGTGTTTCGAGTTTACCGCCAAGGCCTTCGATCTCGCCGAACGGCTGCAGACGCCGATCTTCATGATGACCGATCTCGACATCGGCATGAACACGCGCCTGTGCGCGCCGTTCAAATGGGACGACAAGCAGACCTACGACCGCGGCAAGATCATGACCGCGCAAATGCTCGACACCGGCCGCGATTTCGGCCGTTATCTCGACGTTGACGGCGACGGCATCACCTACCGCACCTATCCCGGCACCCATGCGACGCGCGGCGGCTACTTTACGCGCGGCACGACCAAGAACCGCTATGCGGGTTACAGCGAAACCGGTCCGGATTACGTCGACAACGTGCAGCGCCTGCTACGCAAGTTCGAGTCCGCCAAAAAACTGGTGCCCGCACCCCTGCTCTATCCGGCCGACAAGCCGGCCCGCTTCGGCGCCATTTTCTACGGCTCGACCAGCCCCGCCATGCAGGAAGCGCTCGACGTGCTGGCGGAACGCGGCATCCACGTCAACGCACTGCGCGTGCGCAGCTTCCCGTTCCAGGATGAAATCAACGATTTCGTCGCTTCGCACCCGTGGGTGTTCGTGATCGAGCAGAACCGCGACGCGCAGTTGAAGACTCTGCTGATCGCCGAGGCCAAAATCAATGCGTCGCGCCTCCTGTCGGTGCTGCATTACGATGGCACGCCGATTACCGCGCGTTTCATCGTCGACCAAATTTCGCAGCACGCCGCCGCGCGCACGGTGGTCCCGTTGAAGAAGGTGGTGTCATGACTTATCTCGCCAAACCGAAGCTGCATCATCCCGACCTGCCAAAGAACACGGTCGGCCATACCCGCCGCGACTATGAGGGCCGCATCTCGACGCTGTGCGCCGGCTGCGGCCACGATTCAATTTCGGCCGCCATCATCCAGGCGTGCTGGGAAACGAATATCGAGCCGCATAGAGTCGCCAAGCTCTCGGGCATCGGCTGCTCGTCGAAAACCCCCGATTATTTCCTCGGCAACTCGCACGGCTTCAACAGCGTGCATGGCCGTATGCCATCGGTCGCCACCGGCGCCAATCTCGCCAACCGCGACCTGCTTTATCTGGGCGTGTCGGGCGACGGCGATTCCGCGTCGATCGGCCTCGGCCAGTTCGCGCACTGCATGCGCCGCGCCGTCAACATGGTTTACATCGTCGAAAACAACGGCGTCTACGGCCTGACCAAAGGCCAGTTCTCCGCCACCGCAGACAAGGGATCAAAATCCAAGCGCGGCATCGCCAACAGCGATGAGCCGATCGACATGGCCAGCCTGGCCCTCCAGTTGGGCGCGAGCTTTGTCGCGCGCAGTTTCTCGGGCGACAAAGAACAATTGGTACCGCTCATCAAAGCTGCCATCGAACACAAGGGCGCGGCGTTCATCGACGTCGTGTCGCCGTGCGTGGCATTCAACAACCACTCCGGCTCAACCAAGAGCTACGACTACGTGCGCGAGCACAACGAAGCGGTCAACCGGCTCGACTTCATCAGCGGCCGCAACGAAATCACTGCCGATTACGCGCCGGGCACGGTGACTACGGTCACGCAACATGACGGCAGCGTGCTGCGCCTGCGCAAACTCGCCCAAGACTACGACGCGACCGATCGCATCAAGGTCATGCACTACCTGCAGGAACGCGCGGCGGCGGGCGAAGTGGTGACCGGGCTGCTCTACGTCGACCCCGAGTCGTCCGACCTGCACGAACATCTGAATACCGTAGACACCCCATTGAACCGCCTGTCCGAGCGCGAATTGTGCCCGGGCTCGGTGGCGCTCGAAAAAATTAACGCCGCGTTGCGCTGAAGACCAGGCAGCCGCTTGACGGCGGCAGCTAGCGGCGCACGCCCGGCGTCTCGATCGGCAAATTGCCGGCGCGCCATGCCAGGTACAGCTCGAGATCGAGAAATTCGGGCGAACCCTGCGGCAGCAGTTCGGCGCGCACGCCCGACTGACAACTGCGGAAGCGGCGATGCAAGGAACCCATGGCCTGCCATTCCAGCCGGTAAATCGGATAAGCCACGCTATGGCCCTGGCTGATGGTTTCGGGGCCGAGCTTCTTGCCCCAGTTTTCCTGGTGGCATTGCGCGCACGACAGGTTCATTTGCCCCATGCGCCGGTAATACATCGCGCGTCCGGCCTCGAAATTGTGGCGGTTCTGCCAGTCGATGACGGTCTTCATGGGCATCCCGCGCGACTGCTGCGCGACGTAGGCGGTCAGCCCCAGCAGTTCGGCTGATTCGTACTTGAACAGCTCCGCCTGTTGGCGGAGCTCGCGGCACTGGCGGATGCGGCCTTCCAGATTGATCAGGCGCGCGCTGCCGGCATCGATGCGCGGATAGCGTGTCGCCACGCCCTGCATGCTGGTCTTTGCATCGCCGTGACAGCTCGCGCACGATTTCGCTTCGCGGCCTGCGGCTTCCTGCCACAACGTTTCACCGCGCGCGGCCCACAGCATGCCGGGATTGGCGAAATCGTCGTGCTGCAGTTCGCGCACTTCAGCGCCGGTAAATTCGAGCCCCGACTTGAGCGGCTGCGGCTGCGCCGCCGCGCGTTGCGCATGACTGGCGCCGGTCAGCGCGAACAATAACGCGAGCGCGCCGTGGCGCAGCAAGCCTGCGGTCATCCGGTCACCGTGAGCGCCACGCGCTCCGACCCCGTCTGGCCTTCATCGTCTATCCAGTCGAACACCAGTTCGCCGCTAACGTCCGCCACCGTAAAAAAATCCAGCAACGGATTGGCCGCTATCCCCGACCCCATTTCGGCGCGAAATATCTCGATGCCGTTGTAACGGCAGGTGAACTTGTTGACGACGTTCTTGGTGATCGCGCGGCCGCCGTCATCGAGCCGGAACCCCGTTTCCATCGGATGCTGGATGGCGATGCGGATTTCGATCACTTCGCCGCGCTTTGCCTGTTTGGGAACCTGCACTCGTGCGGTCATGGGTCAGGTCGCGTCGTAGCAGGCGGAAAGTGTCACGACCACGTCGGCGGTCGCCGACCAGAACGAGCCGTCCGAAAGTGCCGCGACCGCCAGCACGCGCTGCGAGCCGCCGAGACGCACGCGCGTGCTGACCTGCGCGCGGCCAGCGCGCGGGCCCAGATAAAAATTCGCCACGTTGGGACGCGGATTGCGCGCAGCGTAGATATGGATGCTTTTGACGTAACTCGCCGCGCTCATCGGGCTGTCCACGCTCACCTTGAGGCTAACCGAGTTGCCGTTATCGGCCAGCACCGGAAGGTCGAGCTTCACCCGGCCGGGTTGCACTGTGGCGCCGCCAGTGACCCTGAATACCATCACCTCGACGGAATCAGCGTCCGCGCCGCGCGCCGCCGCAAACGGCCATGCGCACAGGGCGAGGAGCTGCGCGAGAAAACCACGGCGCGAAAGAATTTTAATCATGCGTCAGTTGCGCAATGTGAGCAGGTACGCGACTACGTCTTCGACCTGCTGCGCGGTGAGCAGCGGTTTACCGAGATACGCGGGCGCGACATTGCGCATGCCCTTGGTCCGATAGTAGGCGGGCATCACGCTATTGCGGTTGATGCGCGTCGAATCGACGAGCCGCAGGCGCAGTTGCGCCGCGGTGAGCCGCTTGCCGACGCCGGCCAGCGGCGGACCAATATTGCCGAGCGGCGTTTCTCCGGCATCGGGCACGCTATGACACAGAAAGCAATTTCCGCCATCGCGGCTCAATACCGCCGTCTTGCCGCGCGCGGGGTCGCCGGCTGCGGACGTGAGCGGCGCGCGGATCTGGCCGCCCTCGACCCGGAACGCAACGAGTGACGGATCTGCCGCGCCCGCACTCAATACCGGGCCGAATATGGCTGCGCACGCGCCCAGCACGGCACGTTGCCATTGCCCATAAAGATTGAGTTGAATCACGGCTCCTGCCATTCAATAAATCCGGGACGCCCGGCAGCGCTCGTTCATGCGCGGACAGACAACGCAGATTATTCCGGCAGTCTGCCGTGGTCAAGTCGCGCCGTCACCCCG
>Ga0114966_10000300_pt1 | contig 47901 bp, 39 predicted proteins | sample M_130207_XF_Meta_FD_87029 | JGI IMG/M metagenome (GOLD analysis project Ga0114966, IMG submission 87029) | Freshwater microbial communities from Lake Montjoie, Canada to study carbon cycling - M_130207_XF_MetaG | ecosystem: Environmental > Aquatic > Freshwater > Lake | place: Lake Montjoie... | reverse complement strand
ATCCCATCGAGCACGATGGGATTGTTCTGCATCTCGGAGCCTTGCCACTCGTCGTTCGTGGCGTAGGTCCATGCGACTTTCAGCTGTTTGACGTTCGCCGGCGAGATTTGGCTCAGCGTGGTGTAGTGCGTGTGATCGGTGTTGCCACCGTACACGGGCCAGTCGGCGTTCTGCGCGTGAGCGAGGGGCGCTGCGATGTTCGCGGACGCGAGCAGCAGGAGGGCGAACGCGGAGGTCGTCGGGAGAATGCGCATAGCGAAATCACAACCAAGTGAGAGGCAGGGAGAAACGTAGGTTCACGCTTCTGACGGTGCTAGCACACCGAAGATTACGTCCGGTGCGGCGACGGTCTGGAGCGTTGGACGTGCGCAGGCGAATCTGCGGGCGATACCGGGGGCGCTACCGGGGGCGATACCGCGGGTTCGTCGCGTCGATTCGCGACATATTCAGCCAACGCTTCGCGCACGACCCAGCTCCGCGAGCGCTTCTGGCGCTTCGCTTCTGCCTCAAGGGCGTTGCGGATCTCGTTAGATAGGGAGACGGAGACAATCTTAGTCACTCTGTATCAATAACTTAATAACTGTTAATAGCGAGTCAATCAGCGCCGCCGGTACCGCTCGCGACTCCCCCCTAGCTAACACTCTCAGGGCTCAGCACGTTCTATACCAGATAATCCCACCACCCTATCCCCCAGTGTGCCAATGAACTTCCGTCGCCCCCTTATGTTGGCCAGCGCCTTTGTCGCTGCCCTCCCCGCCGTTCTCGCCGCTCAGGGTGGTGGTCGCGGTGGCCCGCAGGAACCCCCGAAGAATCTCCAGGTCCTCCCGAAGGACATGCCCCGCCAGCAGGTCACGGCGATCATGAACAACTTCACCGCCGCCCTCGGCGTGAACTGCGCGTATTGTCACGCGGCAGCAGCAGCCCCCGCGGGTGCAGCGCCTGCGGCTGCTGCGCCTGCTGCGCCGGCCGGCGGTGGTCGCGGCGGCCCGCCGCTCGACTACTCGCTCGACGATAAGGCCCAGAAGAAAGTCGCCCGTGAGATGCTCAAGATGGTCACCGACATCAACGGCAAGTATCTCACTGGCGCGGGCCTCACGATGGACGCGCGTAACAGCGTCACCTGCGAGACCTGCCACCGCGGTCTCGCCAAGCCCAAGACGCTCCGCAACGCACTCGGCGGTGCGATCGACGCCAAGGGCGCCGATTCGGCCGTGGCGCTGTATCGTGAACTTCGCACCCGTTACTTCGGTGCTGCCGCCTACGACTTCAGCGAGAACTCGCTGGTGGCTGCCGCAACGGATGCGAGCCGCGCCAACAAGACCCCAGTTGCGCTCGCGCTGCTCAAGCTCAACCTGGAGTTCTACGATAAGTCAGTTGCGACGTATTCGGCGATCGCCAATACGAGTCTTGCCGGCAACGACACCGCCTCGGCGATCACCGCGCTCAAGAAGGCGATTGAACTACAGCCGACCAACCAGCAGGCGCAGGGGTTGCTCACGCGTCTGATGGCTAAGCCGCCACAGACGAGGTAGGACGCCGCTAGATTCCTCCCATGCCCTCATTCCTTCGTCGTGCCGTTCTGCTGTTTGCTGCTCCTGTCGCGTTGGCGGCTCAGGCGCCGCAACCCACTGCCGCGTATTCGTACGGGGTCTCCGGTTTTGCTGGCGGGGTACAGCGATCAGCGTCGGGGAAGAAGGAAAATGGAAGTCGCATCATGGCTGGCGTCGCGCTCCTGCATCCGCAAGCACACGTCGGCGCTCTGAGCGTTGCCGAAGTGAGTGTCGCGTTCGCGCAGATGAATACGTCAGCAGGGAACTACGCGGTCCGCGAAAACTCCTTCGAGTTCGGGGCGATTGCCGACGTGGTCACGATGGCGCAATCGTCCTGGCACCTCGATGCGGGGCTCGGGCTCGTGCTGAGCCGGAGCCTCGGCTGCGCGACCGATGGATCGGATACCAAGTCATCGGGAGTCTCAGTTGCGTGCGTCCATGCATTTGCGAACAGCGGAACATCGCTGCTCGGCTATCGCGCGCGCGTCGTGAGCAACTGGGGCGGCGCGTACACGACCGCGATGTTCGGCATCGATCTGTCCGGGCACACCATTGCGGCTGGACAAAGTGTTGTGCCGAGTTTCTTTGTCGGTGCGCGCTACAGCCTGGGATCGCTCGGGCACTGAGCGTTGTAGCGCCCGAGCGGTTCTGGGCGCTTACCCGACGGCGGCTTTCGCCTGCTGAATCTGTGCGGCGACCGCTTTGGTGCCGGTGCCTCCGGCGATGTCGCGATGCGAGAGTGATGTCCGTGGGCGGAGTTCGTGCATGACATCCGACTCGAACGCATGATGCGCGTTCACGAAACTCTCGCTCGGGAGTTCTGTCATCTCGATCCCCTTTTCTTCGGCTTCGCGCACCAGCGCGCCCACGGCGCCGTGGGCTTCGCGGAAGCTCACGTGCTTGCGCACGAGATAATCGGCGAGGTCGGTGGCCATCATCGATGACGTACAGGCCGCGGCCATCTTGTCGCGGTTAAAGGTGAGCGTCTCGAGTGAACCGGCCACCGCGGGGAGAAGCAGGAGCATGCCGTCGACGGCATCAAAGAGGGAGCGCTTGTCCTCCTGCAGATCTTTGTTGTAGCCGCTCGGCAGTCCCTTGATTGTCGCGAGCAGTCCGACGAGATCGCCGAGCATGCGCGCGCCGGAGCCGCGGGCGAGTTCGAGCGCGTCGGGGTTCCGTTTCTGCGGCATCATGCTGGATCCGGTGCTGAAGCTGTCGCCGTAGCGCACAAATCCGAACTCACTCGAGCCGTACACAATCAGATCTTCGGCGATGCGCGAGAGGTGCATGCCCAGCATCGTGATGGCATAGAGCGTGTCGGCAATGAAGTCGCGATCGCCAACGGCGTCGATGGAGTTGGCGGAGATACGTTCGAAGCCGAGCTCTGTGCGGAGCAGTTCGCGGTCGATTGGGAATGCGGAGCCGGCGATCGCGCCCGAACCGAGCGGCATTACACCCGCAGAACGATGGGCGGCGGCGAGGCGCTCGCGATCGCGCACCAGTGGCCAGAAGTGGTTGAGCATCCAGTGCGCACCGCTCACCGGTTGTGCGCGCTGCATGTGGGTGTACGCTGGCATGATGGCGTCTTGGAGCTGTTCGGCCTGCGCGATGATGGCGCGCTGGAGGGCCGTGATGTGTTCGTCGACGCGCGCGATGGCGTCGCGGGTCCAGAGGCGAGTGGCGGTCGCGACTTGATCGTTGCGGCTGCGTCCGGTGTGGAGGCGCGAGGCGGGATCGCCGGCCGCTTCGTGGAGGAGGCGGTCGATGATTGTGTGGACGTCTTCGTCGGAGGGAATCGGCTGCTCACCGCCGGCCAAGCGGGCGGCCACCGTGTCGAGCCCGGCGCGCACCGCTTCGCATTCGGCGCCGGTAAAGACCCCAGCCTTGGCGAGCGCGAGCGCCCAGCTTTTGGAGAGCTGGATATCGAAGGGCCAGAGGCGAAAGTCGACCGTGATGGAGCGGTTGACTGCTTCGAGGGCCGGATGGGGACCGCCGGCAAAGCGGCCGCCCCAGAGTTTGTGGGTTCCGCCGTGGGTGGAGCTGGCTTCAGCCTTCTTGGGGGTCATCGGATTCCTTGAAATTGCATATCGTGAACATAAATATGCGAATATGTAACCGGAGCATGCATGTTCCGGAGGAGATCAGCCTTTCTTGGCCAGGGAGAGGAGGCGTTTTGCGACCCGTTCGCGCGCGGAGTCGGAGCGACAGATGATGAGGATCGTGTTTTCGCCGGCGATGGTGCCGAGGACGTCCGGATTCCCTTCGTTGTCGATTGCTTCGGCGATTGGCTGTGCGCCGGCGACGACCGTGCGGACGACGATGAGTTCGCCGGTGACGTCCAGTCGGGCGAAGAGCTGCGGAAAGATCGACGCGAGGGTGGCGCGTCCTTCCTCTGATGAGGAGGCCGCTTCGGGGACTGTGTAGCGGATGCCCGTTGGGGTAGGAATCCGCGCGATGCGCAGGTCGCGCATATCGCGAGAGAGGGTGGACTGGGTAACGTCCCATCCTCGTTCGGCCAGGAGCTGACGGAGCTCTTCTTGGCTACCAACCGGGCGAGTCGCGATGATCTCTCGGATCACCGTCTGGCGTTCGCGCTTGGTCATGTGTGGCGGGAGTTGAGGTGCATTTGTAGGGTAGCGTACAAAGCGGCGTCGCGTAAGAAGGGTTGACAGTCGCCGCTTGCTTACTTATGCATTATACAATGCATAGAATACCAATTGGCGTCCTCGGCGCAAGTGGGTACGCCGGACGTGAGCTGTGTGCCCTCGTTCGGAAGCACCCCAATCTCCGCTTGGCCTTTGCCACTGCCAATGAACAGGCCGGTCGCACGGTCGAGCTTCCTGGCGGCGGCGAGGTCACCTTTGTCGCAACGGAGCAGGCGCCGTTGGCGGATGCGCAGCTGATCTTCAGCTCGCTACCGCACGGGGCCTCCAAGGCGTGGGTCGAGAAATCGCGCGCCGCGGGTGCCAAGGTGGTCGACCTCTCGCACGACCTGCGTATCGGCAACGGTGTGGACGGCGTTGTCTACGGCTTGACCGAGCTCTACCGCGATCAAATTCGTGGCGCCGATGTTGTCGCGAATCCGGGGTGCTATCCGACCTCCATTTCCCTCGCGCTCCTTCCGCTGATTGAGCAGGGGCTGATCGCGCACCACGCGACGATCATTGCCAACTCCGCCAGCGGTGTCACCGGGGCGGGCTTCACGGCGCGCACTGATCTGCTCTTTGGCGAGATCACCGAGAACTACCGCGCCTACGGCACCGGCAACACGCACCGTCATCTCAACGAGATGCGCGCGCTGCTCAGCACGTTGAAGTCCGACGCCGAGTTGGTGTTTACGCCGCATTTGCTGCCGATCGCGCGCGGGATTTTGTCGAGCATCACGGTGCCGCTGCGCGGGAACCTGGACGACGCGATGGCGCCGTTTCGTTCGCGCTACGGCACCGAGCCGTTCATTGAACTTGCGAGCGCGCCGCCGGAGTTGCGGCATGTCACGGGGCGCAACACGGTGCGGATTTTCGCGCAGCCGTTGGCGCATCTCAAGCAGCCGACGCTCCTCGTTCTCTCGGCGATCGACAACCTCGTGAAGGGGGCCGCTGGCCAGGCGTTGCAGAATGCCAACCTGATGCTTGGCCTCGAAGAAACGGCGGGACTCCCGGTATGAAGCGGGTGGTAAAGATTGGTGGGCGTGCGCAGGGTGACTTGCGTCTCCCCGCGGTGCTCGCGGTGCTCGCGGCAGCTGCCACGCCGACGACCGGCGGGTTTCTGTGCGTGGTGCACGGCGGCGGCGACGAAGTCACCAATCTCCAGCAGCGGCTTGGGCTGCAGTCGGCGTTCATTGGTGGGCGTCGCGTCACGAGCGTCGAGGATTTGGAAATCGTGCGGATGGTGTTGTCAGGCGCTACCAATAAACGGATTGTTGCGCAGTTGATCTCGCAGGGCGTGAACGCGGTGGGCATCTCTGGTGAAGATGCGTCGTTGTTCACGGCGCAGATCACCGATCCCGCGATGGGCCGTGTGGGTGGGCGCGTCACGGTGAATGCGGCTCTGATTCAGCACTTGGTACAAGGCGGGTTTGTGCCGGTGATTTCTCCGCTCGCGCGTGATGCGGAAGATCGCGCGGGCGCAGGACTCAATGTGAATGGCGACGATGCCGCGGCTGCGCTCGCCGCCGCGCTCGCCGCCGACGAATTGGTACTCGTGGCTGATGTGCCAGGCGTGCTCGAAGCGGGAGCCGTGATCCCAACGATTGACGAAGCAATGGCGCAGCGCTTGATCAGCAGTGGTGTGGCCGCCGGTGGAATGGCCGCCAAGCTCGACGCCGCACTCACCGCATTGCGCGGCGGTGCAAAAGCTGTGCGTATTTCAGGACTCGACGGTATTAGTGACAGCAGCGCGGGGACGCGCATCGTGCTTTCCTCCCCTCAGGCGTAAGTGACATCATGGCGACGCACACGACTTCCACTCCCCAGACTGACGCGCTGCTCGGCGTCTACAAAAAGCCGCCCATGGAGTTTGTGCGCGGCGCTGGCGTGCACCTGTATGACGCCGACGGCAAGAGCTATCTCGACTTTGTCGCCGGTATCGCGGTGAACGCACTCGGCTACGGTGATGCCGGTGTAGACGCTACGATGCGCGAGGCGATGGCCACGGGGATTCTGCACACGTCGAACTTGTATCGCACGTCGCCGGGCGAGCAGTTGGCTGACAAGCTCGTCGCACGCACCTTCGCTGATCGCGTGTTCTTTTCGAACTCCGGCGCAGAGGCGAACGAAGGGGCGTTTAAAATTGCGCGTCGCTGGGGTCGGTCGGTCGGTGGGACCGCCAAGCATGAGATTGTGTCGCTGCGCGGGGCTTTCCACGGTCGCTTGATGGGAACGCTCGCGGCGACGGATCGTCCGTCGTATCGCGCACCGTTCCGTCCGCTCGCGGGCGGAATCTCGATCATGGAACGCGATCTTGACGAGCTCGCGGTCAACCTCAGTGCAGACACGGTAGCGGCGGTGATCGCTGAGCCGATCCAGGGTGAGGGCGGTGTGCGCGTGCTCGACACGGCGTTCCTGCAGGGACTCCGCGCGCTCACGCAGGAGCGGAACATCGCGTTGATTCTCGACGAGATCCAGTGTGGCTACGGCCGCACCGGAACGTTCATGGCGCATGAGCATTGGGGGATCACGCCGGATATTCTCACCGTCGCGAAACCGATGGCCGCCGGATTGCCGATGGGCGCGGTGCTCACCACCAAGGCAATCGCCGATCCGATGCAGCCTGGTGATCACGGCACCACGTTCGGTGGCGGGCCTTTTGTGGCGGCAGTTGGCAATCATGTGTTTGATCGCTTGTCCGACCCAGCACTGCTCGCGCACGTGACGGAGCAGGGGACGTTTATCGGCGCCACGTTGCAGACGATCGCGCAGAAATCGGCGAAGATTCGTGCGGTACGTGGCATGGGATTCATGTGGGGGGTCGATGTGGTGGACCCCGCCAAGGACATCATCGGACGTTGCATGGAAGCGGGACTCCTGGTGTGTTCCGCAGGGGAGCACACGCTTCGCTTACTTCCGCCGCTCGTGATGTCGCGTGACGAACTTGCGCGCGGTCTTCAGCTGCTGGAGTTGGCGATCGGCTGATCGCGACGCCACAATCGGGACTACCGAAATCGGGACTACCGATGCAACGAGGGGGAGCGCCGACTGTGTCGGCGCTCCCCCTCGTCATTCCGTGCCGATTAGTTGCCGGGCTTCTGGCAGCCGTAGCGGAATTCTTTCTCGGCCGCCTTCGGATTCGCGGCAATCTTCCAGAAGTCCGCATTCCACTTGAGCATCGACTTACTCTTATCAGGCGAGAGCGAGGGGATCTTGGAGAGCCACCCGTCGATGACGTCCTTCTTCGCGAGGAACGCATCGAGCGTCGGCTTGAGCTGCGCGGCGTTCAGGCAGGGGCCGCGGTAGAGGCGATCCGTGACGCTCCGAATCTTGAGGCGGGAGTCTGGCGCCGAATAGCGCGTGTTGACCGCGCCGGACCAGTCGAAGTCGTATGCCACGGGATCGAGCTTTGCCGTTGCGGAATCCCGGAGCATTACGATGTTGTGCAAGGCGGAGAGCGACCAATCGGTGTTACCGATGAAGTACTCCCATACACTGACGCGGGCGAGTGCCGCAGCGTCCACATCGTCGAACAGGGCGCCCTGCGTGGTGTCCGGCTTCATGTTGAGGTGCTGACCCACATCGCTGATGTCTTCGATGAAGAAGGCCCAGCTGGTGATGGGCTTTTCTTTGCCAAGGGAGTCCTTGTAGGTGATGCGCGCGAGACGGACGCGGAAGCTCTCTTTCGAAAGTTCGTTATACATCTTGTAGAGCGCGTACTCCTGAAGGATGTACTGCTCGTACTCGCTGTTCCCTGGGCGGCAGTTCGTGGTGATTTTCACCTTTGCGAGCCCGTTGAAGATCGACTCTTTTGCGTCTTTTCCCTTCCAGTTGAGCCAGAGTGGCGGGAACTCACAGTTGCGCGCCTGGCGACGGAAGTGCCCGCGCGCGCGGAGGGTGATGGGGAAGCTGACCTGCTTACCGCCGGCACCGGCGTAGCTGAGCATCCCGTTGTGCTTATTCAGCGCCAAGCTGTCGCGCTGGCGGATCAGGGCCGTCAGCTCGGTAGTGATGGTGATGTTCACCACGGAATCGCCCTTAAAGAGCTTCTCCTGGGCACCCGCCCGCGTGGAGGCGGCGAGGGACGCTATCGCGCAGAAGGCCACAAACGCGCGCGTGATGCTGGTGATGCTGCTGAATAGGGTGCGGGGTCTGGTCATTTCAGCTCCAAGCGTACAAAGTGTGGACCGGTAACGTGCAGAGGGCAGTTCAAATCGCATCGAGGATTTTGAATCATGCGAACGCCTGTCGCAAAGTTGTACGTCGGGAAGTTAGACGGCAACCGGCGAGGGGGCTATGCCACCAGGGCCGGGGAGCGAAGGGGCGGTTGTCCGGGGACTCGGCTCGTGGATCAGAACGAGTTCCCCACTGGCGCACCTCGCGACCGCGGGGCATCCTACTAGCTACTAAATGACTGTACGCCGACTCCGTCGCGGGGCGGCTCCTTCGTACTGCCTCAGGATTGGTGCATGTTTCGTCGTGCCATGGCGGCCGCTGTGCTGTCGACTGTTCTGGTCTCTCCGATTACCGCGCAGCAGGCGGCGGCGCCTAATCCCGCTGCACGCCCTACGCTGGTCGTTTTTATCACGATTGATCAGATGCGGGCCGACTATTTCGATCGCTTCAAGTCGCAGCTCACGGGCGGACTCAAGCGCCTGCACGACGAGGGGGCGTTCTTCCCGCAGGGCTATCAAGACCACGCCATCACGGAGACGGCGCCGGGTCACGCGGCCACGATGTCGGGACGATTCCCCGTACATACGGGAATTGTGATGAACACCAAAGGCGTGAACACGCCGACGGCGCCGCTGATCAAAGCACCGGAGCTTGGCGCGTCCCCGTTCCGCTTCCAAGGCACGACACTGACCGACTGGCTGCGCGCGGTGAACCCGCAAACGCGTGTCCTGTCGGTGTCACGAAAGGATCGCAGCGCGATTCTGCCGATTGGTCGGAGCAAGAGCCCCGTATACTGGTGGTCAGGGAATGGGACCTTCACCACGAGCACATACTACGCGGACTCGCTCCCGTCGTGGGTGAATGCGTTTAATGCACGGAAGATCGCGCAATCGTACGCGGGGAAGACGTGGAATCTCTTGCTTCCCGCGAGCGCATATCCGGAACCAGATAGCGTGAGCATCGAGAGTCTTGGGATTGATTACGCCTTCCCACACGAGATGCACAACGATGCGAGTTACGCCGCCCAAAACATAGCGGGGTTTCCGTGGATGGATGACCTCACGCTCACGTTTGCGCTCGACGGCCTCTCAAAGCTGCAACTCGGCGCCGCGCCGGATCGCACGGACATTCTGGCAATTTCGTTGTCGACCACCGATGCGATTGGGCATCGGTTCGGCCCCGACTCACGCGAACTGCACGATCAGATTCTCCGCCTTGATCGAGCGCTGGGGGTGTTTTTCGATTCCCTGTTCACGTTGCGTGGCGAGAAGAATGTCCTCATCGCGTTGACGGCCGATCACGGCGTGACCCCGTTCCCAATGCTCCGGTCGAAGATCTATCCGAATCAGGATGCCAAGCGCGTGTCGATCGAAAACGCAATGCTCGCGTTGCGGACGCGACTCGGCGACGCCGGAGTCGACGCATCGGCGGTGGATTTCGAGGACGGCGTCCTCACGGTGGTCAAGCCTGAGGCGTTTACCAACGCAGGGGTGAGCGCCGAGCAGATGCTGACCAGCTTTGCACGTGACATCGCGCAGGTGCAAGGGATTCTGCGCGCGGATCTGCTCAGCACCCTCGCCAAGGCAGACACCGTCCACGACACCATGGCGCGTCGTTGGCTGCACATGTTCTCTCCCACGGGACCAATGCGCGTGGTTATTACCCTCACGCCATACAGCTATTGGTACGCGACGAACTACGCGACGCACGCATCTCCGCACGATAGTGATGCGAACGTCCCGATCCTGTTTTGGGGCGCCGGGATTAAGCCGGGGATGCATCCCGAAGTTGTACGCGTGGTCGACATGGCGCCGACACTCGCCGCGCTGCTCAAAGTCACTCCGCTCGAGAAACTCGATGGTGTCGTGCTGCGCCAGGTGATTCGGTAGCCGGTGAAGCGAACCACGCCCGCGGCGGTTGTGGTCTCACCCCTGACCCAAGCCTTCGATGCGATGCGCTTTGGCTCGGCGCGCACGCTGGATTTGCGCACCTCCATGCCGACCGCGGAGCAGGCCGTGCAGCGACTCGATCCGTGGATGCGGCAGAAACAGGTGGAGAAGGCTGGCGATGTGCTGGTGATCACTGGGCGAGGCAATGGGAGTCCAGGCGGGGTGGCCGTGGTGCGTGCTGCCGTGCGCAAAGCACTCACGCAACTCAAACGAAAACGGGTCGTGGCTGACGTGCAGGAATACACGCCCGGATCGTATGTTGTAACACTCGAACGAACGGCCGCACTTTTCGAAGCGGGCAAGCGCACACGCGATTCCGAATGCGCACCGCCTGTGCGGCTAACGGAAGTGCGCGGACTTGAACTTCAGACCGTGACCTTGCTCCGTACACTTTCCGCGCGCGCGCTCGACGCCTTGGGTGCGCCTCGTTCGGAGCGCTTTATGACGGATGAGTTCCAACGCCAGTTCTCGGTGCTCTCGGCGGCAATCCCCGCCGACGCGCCGGATCGTGAAGTTCGACTCCGCGAGACAATTGCGGCCGCATTGGAAGCCTACGACGACGCTGAGTGACTCCACCACTCGCTTCGGTGCGTCGCGCCGAGGCGAGCTTCCCCCGACACCTCGACGCCCGTGACGAAAGCACCTCCACTGATGGAGCAGCGCCGCCTCGGGCGATCCGGAAGAACCGCGTCGATTGTGACGCTCGGCACTTCACGGCTCGCCACCCTTGGACAGCAGGACGCGATCACACTCATTCGCGAGGCCATCGATCACGGCGTCAATGTGATCGAGACCGGATGGACCTATGGTGACGGGAAGGTGGAGCGGTGGCTCGGCCTCGCGCTCAAGGACGGGTATCGCGACAAAGTGATGCTGGTGTGGCAGTGCGGTGCATACCGTCGTGACTACAAGACCGCGATGCAGCAGTTCGATGAATCGTTGCGGCGCGTGGGCACGGACCGCTTCGATATCTGGTCGTTTGGTGAAATGAGTTACGACAATGACCCTGACTGGCTCGACGATCATGGCGGCCTCGACGCCGCGCAGGAAGCGCGCGATCAGCGACGGATCAGCGGGATTGGGTTCAGTGGGCATAAGTCTCCGCACATCCATCTCAAGTTGTTGCAACGCGGCTTCGCATGGGATGTGGTGCAGATGCCGCTGAATCCACTCGACGCGACCTACCGCTCGTTTGAGAAGCAAGTGCTGCCGGAGGCCGTCAGGCGCGGCATCGCGGTTATCTCGACGAAGCCGATTGCGGGAGGCGCGATTGCGCACGCTAAGGTTGTAAAGCCCGAGGAGGCGCTGCGGTACTGTTTCTCGCTCCCGGTGAGCTCTGTGCAGTGTGCCGCAGACGACCGTGCGACGCTCAAGAAGAACCTCAAACTGGCGGCGACGTACAAGCCGTATCACGCTGGGGAGATGGATCTGCTGCGCCAAAAGAGCAAGCCGATCGCTGGTGATGGTCGGTTTGAGCGCTATAAAAGCACCCAGGAGTTCGACAGTCCGTTAGGGCAGGCGGCACACGGATTTCTCAAGTGATGGCTCGTGCTTTTGTAGCGCGGCCCGTCGATCGTGAATGTTTCTCACACCATTCGGTCTTTATGATGCGTCGCTTCGCTCTCCTTCTCGCTTTCATCGGCGCTCCGCTCACCATGCCGCTCGTCGCGCAGAGTGTGGTCGGGTACACGCCCACGAACGCCGACCGGCAGAAAGCCGCCGAACAGGCCGCCATCGCTCGGCCGGATCCGGCGCGCGCCTCGGTGATGTCCAAGGCACTCTCTGATGGCCCACACGTCGCCGGGACGGATGGTCAGGCCCGGACCCGCGACTACGTGATCGCGCAAATGAAGGCGATGGGCATCGAAACGGACGTGAAGCAGTATGACATCTGGATGCCACACCCAACTTCTGTGCAAGTGTGGCGCATGGGCAAAACGCCCAAGGCGTTGAATCTCAAGGAAGGGCCGGTGGCGTCGGATCCGACGTCGCGCAAATATCCGGAGACGCTCCCCATCAATGGGTACAGTGGTTCTGGTGATGTGACGGCTGAAGTTGTCTATGTGAACTACGGTCTGATCGAGGATTACGCGACACTCGATTCCCTCGGCATCAGCGTTCAAGGGAAAATCGCGATGGCGCGGTATGGTCGCAGCTTCCGCGGCATCAAAGCGCGCGAGGCGGAGAAGCACGGGGCCAGGGCACTGCTGATTTATTCGGACCCGCAGGATGACGGCTATGGGGTTGGCGATGTGTACCCTGAAGGGGCGTATCGCCCCTCGCAGGGCATTCAGCGCGGCAGCGTGATGAATGGCGACGGCGATCCGAGCACACCCGGTTACGCCAGCGTCAAGGGCGCGCCGCGTCTCGCGCTCGACAAAATGGACGTGCCGCATATCCCGGTCGTTCCGATCTCGTATGGCAACGCGGGAGAACTCCTGCGCGACGTACGCGGCGGTGTGTTGCCGCGCGGTTGGCAGGGCGGCCTTCCGTTTCGCTATCACGTGGGCCCCGGCCCGGTGACAGCGCGCGTGAAAGTGGTGACCGACACCGCCACCAAAGCTATCAAGCCGATCTGGGACACCTTCGGGACCATTCGAGGCACCGAACTGCCCGACGAGCTTGTGATTGTCGGTGGCCATCGTGATGCGTGGGGCCCTGGCGCCGCGGACAATGTCAGCGGCACGGTGAGCATCCTTGAAGCGGCGCGCGCGGTCGCCGAACAGGTGAAGGCGGGGTGGAAGCCGAAGCGCACGTTGGTGTTCGCCACGTGGGACGCCGAAGAGTGGGGACTGATCGGCTCCACGGAGTACGTCGAGGACGACACGCTGCGGCTGAGCAAAGGGGCTGTGGCGTATTTCAATCAGGACGTGTCGGCGCAGGGCGGATCGTTTGGCAGCGGCGGATCGCCGTCGTTGCGCCCGCTGCTCCGCGATGTGGCGCGCACGGTGCCGTATCCCGGCAAGCCTGGAACCAGCGTCTACGCGATGTGGCGCACCATGTCGCACACGCCCGATGGACAAGAGCCCTCGATGGGCGATCCCGGTGGCGGATCCGACTTCGCTCCCTTCTACAACCACCTCGGCATTCCGATTGCGGAGTGGGGATTTGGTGGCGGTGGCGGCGTATACCACTCGCTGTATGACTCGTACGCGTGGATGTCGACGTTCGGCGACCCAGGCTTCAACTTCCACGCCACGTCGGCGCGCATAGCGGCGGCAATGATGATGCGTATGGCCAACGCCGATATTCTCCCGTACGACTACGTGGAGTTCGCGCGCACGATGCAGACGTATGTTCCCGCTGTACAGATGGCGCTTGGGGCCGCCGGATGGAAAACACTCAGCGCGTCGCCGATTGCCGACGCGGTGGCGCGCATGGAGCAGGCCGCATTGGCCTACAATACCGCACGCGATAACGCACTCGCCGCAGGGGTGAGTGCAGCCGTTGCAAAGAGCACCAACGATGCGTTGCTCAAGGTTGAGCGCGCCTTGACGCGCCCTGAAGGACTCAAGACGCGCCCCTGGTTCCGCAACCTTATTTACGTAGCCGATGAGGACAATGGCTACGCGAACATGGTGTTCCCCTCGGTGAACGAAGCCATTCGTTCCGGCGATCAAGCGCTGACGCAGCGCGAGATTCTTGATCTCGCTAAGCGTTTCGATGCCGCGACCGCAGCGGTTGAGGCGGCCCGCGCCGCGCTCAAGCCGTAGTGCGGTCGACGCGATGACGCTGTCGGGCCCTGAGTTACGTCGCTACGCGCGGCAGATCGTACTCCCCGGGTTCGGCACCGACGGGCAGGAACGACTGCGCGCGTCGTCGGTGCTCATTGTCGGACTCGGTGGATTAGGCTCACCGGCAGCCCTGTATCTCGCCGCCGCCGGCATTGGTCGCATCGGACTCGTTGATGCGGATGTGGTGGACGACACGAATCTGCATCGACAGATCGTGCACGGCACCCCGCAGGTAGGGCTCGCCAAAACCGACTCCGCAGGCACTCGGCTCACCGAGCTGAATCCGCATGTACAGCTAGAGCTGCACCAGGAGCAGTTCGCGGCTTCCAACGCCGTGCGACTCGTGCGCCAGTACGACGTGATTCTCGATGCCACTGATAATTTTGGGACGCGGTATGTGGTGAACGACGCGTGCGTGCTGGTGGCGCGTCCGAATGTGTATGCGAGTGTGCATCGCTTTGAAGGACAGCTCTCGGTGTTCGCCACGCACGCCGGTCCGTGCTACCGCTGCCTGTATCCGGAACCGCCGGCGGACGGTACCGTGCCGAACTGCGCCGAAGGCGGGGTGCTTGGCGTTGTACCGGGCATCCTCGGGACTGCGCAGGCTGCCGAGGCGATCAAATTGATCGCGGGAATTGGAGAGCCACTCGTGGGACGGCTCTTTCTGCTCAACGTTGGATCCATGCAGAGTCGGACCGTCGCGCTGACGCGGAATCCAGATTGTCCTGCGTGCGGCAGCACTCCACGGATCCGCATCGAGGGCGATGTCATCGTGGCTGATCCATCACTCGCCCAGCACTACCTAGCGGGATGCACGCCACAAACGCCGGTGGACGTTGCGTTTGAGATTTCACCGCGTGAACTCGCCGCACGTCGTGCGGTAGGAGAAGCGCTGACGGTGGTTGATGTGCGCGAGGAGTGGGAATACGCGATTGCGCATCTTGCGGGCGCAACCCTCGTCCCGTTGAGCACGCTTGTGAACGCGGAGCGAGGGATTCCGCGCGACGGGGAACTGATTGTGTATTGTCATCACGGGGTGCGCAGTGCGCGCGCCGCGGAGTATTTGCGCTCGCGGGGAGTTGCCGGCGCACGGAGCCTTGCTGGCGGAATCGACCGCTGGAGTCTTGAGATAGATCCAACGACGCCGAGGTACTGAGGATGGTGTGGGCCGGACTCGTGGCTGTTGGTGTGGCGTTGGCAGTGTGGTGGCCGATCCGTGCGCGGATTGCCGCGCGTGTGGAGCAGCGCTTTATGGAGGAGAATCCGCGTGGCGCCGACGGATTCATCGTCGGGGCGGCGCCGTACACGTTACCCGGTACGCGCTCGGGGGCTCTCCTGCTGTTGCATGGGTACAACGATTCGCCGCAGTCCGTGCGGTCGATGGCGCAGCTTATCAATGCGCGAGGGTGGACTGTGCATGTGCCCGCATTCCCGGGACATGGGAGCACACTCCAGGCGTTCGCGGCATCGGGCGCGGACCAATGGATTGCGACGGCGCGCGCGGAACTCCGCGCCCTGGAGCGAACGCATCCCGATATCGCGGTGGGCGGGCTCTCGATGGGTGGCGCGATTGCCTTTATGCTTGCCGCGGAGAATCCCTCGGTGCGGGCGGTGGTGGCATTTGCCCCCTATCTGCACGCGGCAGTCGCATGGCACCTGCTTGCGGTCATCGCACCGTTCGCGTCACTCCGCGCGCGCTGGGTGTCGGGGGGCGGTGGCCGTTCGGTCCGCGATCCCGTCGCGGCGGCGGGGATGATTGCGTATCGCCGGTCGACGCCACGTCTCATGCTTCAGCTTGCCGATGTTGTGCATCGTGCCCGTCTCGTACTCGGCGCCGTGCATCAGCCCGTGCTGGTGCTGCAGTCGCGTGAGGACAACCGGATTCCGATGGCGTCAGCGACCGAGGGGTTTGCTCGCATCGGATCGGCAGACAAAACGCTGCAGTGGAGCAGCGGGAGTGGGCACGTGGTCACGGTGGACTACGGCTACGAGCATATTGGAGCCGCTGCCGCCGATTGGCTGGAGACGAGGCTGCCGTAGCGCGCTCCTAGACCCATGGCCAGAGCCCTGTGGCGCGGTGCTCACAGGACCCGGGCCAGGGGTTCTGGAACCGCAGCTGTGGGGTGTGGGGCGATAGACGGGGCGGCATTGGGGGACATACCGAGCGGAAGAACCAGCGGCTAGATTCCGTGCATGGCAACGATCACCTGTGCCCGCTGCGGCAAAGAGAAGGACGCATTCGAGAAGGCTCCATTCCCGGGAGCGATTGGCGCGCGCGTCCTCGAGGGCACCTGTCGCGACTGCTGGGGCGACTGGCTGAAGCAGCAGACGATGCTGATCAACCACTACGGGTTGAACGTGATGGATCCGCAGGCGCGGCAGTTCCTGACGCGCAACATGGATGCGTTCCTGTTCAAGACCGGCTCGGGCGATGCTGTTGACACAAGCAAGCAGGGGACGATCGCGCACTGATCGCGTCGTGCGCTTGACATTATTCGCGGTTTGTGAATAATTAGCGCGATGCCAGATCACGTCCCGTCACGGTCCAAGGTGCGCCCCACGTCGGGGAGCGCCACCACCTCACTCGATCTCGTCCTGTGCACGACGCACGGCCGCGCCCTCGCGGTGCTGCTCGTGCGGGGTTCGGCGCGTGAGGGATGGACCTTGCCGTGGGCCGGTATCACGACGGGCGCGGTGCTGGAGCCCTCGGCAGTGCGCCTCGCGGCCTCGGCCTCGGGCGCGCCCGCGGCGTGGCTCGCACAGTGCGGGACAATCACCGATACACGACGCCATCCGGGTGGTGCCGTGCTCTCGGTGGGGTTTATCGGGGTCGCGCCGTCGCGAGCGGTGCCGCCGGCGATGGGGCAGTGGTTTCCAGTCTCCGAGCTCCCCGCGCTGGCTCCGCGCCAGAAGGCGCTGCTCGATCTGGGGCTCGCCGCACTGCGCGACCGCATGGATGTGACGCCGGTCGCCTTCCATTTACTCCCGCGCACCTTCACGCTCTCCGAACTGCAGGAGGTTTACGAGATCCTCCTCGGCCGTCGCCTCCACAAGGCGAGCTTCCGGCGCGCCCTCCAGGCGGCGTATCTCGTGGAGCCCACCGACGAATGGCGGAGCGAAGGGCGCGGCCGGCCGGCCCAGCTGTTCAAGTTCGCACCGCGGAAGCGGCGGTCGCATCAGGTGGCGCGCCGTGCCGTGCGCTTCGACCTACTGGGCGGGTAACGAGCACGTCACGTGCGACCGGGAGCCCTTGACGGATGCCCTAATTAGTTGCAATGTGTATATAACGCCAAAAGGAATACGGGTCCGATGCTTGCGTACCTAGACGCCCTGATTGCTGCCATCGCCGTGCATGATGCGGACGCCATGACGCGATTGCTCGCCGATCCCATGGCACGCGTGCTCCCCCGAGCGGCGCGGAACGAGGTGAGCGCGCGATTGGCGGCAATGCTCGACGGGACTTCACGCGCGACGGCAGCGCTGGGCGCGCCACTCCGCCTCCTGCAGCTCCACCACCAGACCGCGCAGCTCCTCAACGGGCGCGCAGACGGCGACGATCCGATCGAATATCGCCCGCAGCCCCCCGCGCTACGTGCGCCCCAGCTTTCCCGGCAATCGCGCCGTCAGCGAGTTTCCGGGCGTGCCACGAATCGTGCCACGACAGGCCGCTGCACCAGAGCGACAGGGGAACGTGGCGGCCTCCTCGTTGAGCAACTCAGCGAAATCGATCGTTAGCTCGGTGTCGGCGGCGATGTCGTGTAGGGCGACGACATCAAGACCGCGGAACCCGGTGTTCGGCGCGCAGCAATGGTTCTGTGGTGCCCAGTCCGTGGGGTCATCGCTCCAGAGCACATAGACCTCGTCGCTCAGCGGGTACGCATAGTGCTTGAAGAGCTCCCGCTGCGCCTCGCTCCAGTGCGCACGTACATACGGTCGCGTGATAATCCGCTGGCTGCGCCCCTCGCCGCGGAAAACCGTCTCGCCCGCAGCGATTGCCCGCAGGGCGTAGATCCCGTAGCCGCTGATCGCACTGCCGCGCATCTCATAACATTTCTGCCGACGCGCATGACGCGCGATGCCCTCAGCAATAATGCGTAACGCAAACCCGCGCTGCCCAACCCCGTCGTGCTTCACGATGTAATCCGCCGAGCCTTCGTAACCGTCGGCGTAGAACAGGGAGCAGGCGAAGTTCACTTCGAGGAAAAACAGTTCGCCAGCGGCGTTCATGCGGAAATCCATGCGCGCATATCCGACGGCATTGAACCCGGTAAACACGCCGCACGCCGCGGCCTTCAACCGTTCGGCGAGCGCGTCGTCGGTGACTGCAACATTGGCCTCGGGATGGAGCTCCGACGTCTTGTGCGCGTAGGTCTTGAACTGCGTCTCAGACGGAAAGAGATATTCCACCGGCCGGAACGCGGAACAGCCGCCGTCGGGCTCCGCCACCACCAGCACGGTGAACTCACGGCCGTCGATGTATTCCTCCACCACCAGCTCGGGATATTCCGGCAGGAGCTTGCTCACCTGTGCACGGAGCGCGGCCACATCGGCGACCATCGCCTGTGCATCAATCCCTAGGCTGTCCCCCGCCTCCGACGGTTTCACAAACAACGGGAAGCGCAGCGCGGCAATCGCGTGCTCGACATCCGCATCTGCGCATACCAGCACGTGTGCCGGCGACGTCACGCCGACCGTGTGTGCCACGTACTTCATGAGCGGCTTGGTCGGATTATAGATCGTCGGCGTGGCGCCGGTGTAGGGCAAGTGCAACAGCTCAAGCGTGTGGATCACATCGATCGACGGAATATCCCACTCGAGGTACCCTTCGCAGAGATTCACGAAAATGTCGTACCCCTCGCGCGACAGCTCTTTCAGCTGTCGGTAGGTGCTGAGCTTGTTGAGTGCCACATGATGCACCTCGTGTTCGGGCAACAGCCGCGCAAGATCGCGCGTAGGGTCGTACTTCTTGTAGTCGACCTCAGAGCGCGAATAGTCAGGCTGCAACACACAGATCTTCATGCGACGTTCGCTCCGTCGGTGGGACGTGGCTCAAGCCCTTCGTCAATGATCTGGCGTACTGCCGTGCTAAATGGTGTGGCGGCGAACCGGAGAATCGCGCCAATGGAAGTGTGGTTCTCGTCTTCCGAGAGTCCGCACTGCGCATTCACTTCGAGCACCTGCAGTGCGCCGGTGGCGCGATCTTGCCGCAGATCCACACGACCATACCCGCGCCCGCCGAGTGCGGCGTATGCGTTCCAACTGATGCGCATGATCTCGTCGGCGAGGGCGCCGGTCACCGGCTTGTAGTTCCAGAGATACTCGTCGTTCCCGATCGGTGCTTCCTGTTCGTAAATCTCCCAGAGACGATCGAACGAAAGGAATTTTTCGTTCTCGGGGAGGTCTTCGTGGAAGAGTCGTTCGACCGGCGCGTAGACCACACGTCGCATCGGCGCATCGTGCGAGCCAATAATGAACGTCGTGTACTCGGGCCCCTGCACAAACCGTTCGACAAAAATCCCCCCATCGGCGAGCTCCCAGCCGCGATACCCACTCTGCATGGTCGCGAACTGCTCGCGGAGTGCGGCCTCATCGCTCACGACATTCTTCGTGCCGATGCCCAGGCTCCCCGCCGAGATGGCCGGCTTGAGGATGAGGGGCGCGCCCAGTCGGTCAAAGATGCCGGCGATGTTGGCGCCGTCCGGCGGGATGACTTCCCACGGCGAGGTGGGAACGTTCGCCCGTTCGAACGCGCGCTTCATCACGATCTTCGAGGTGGTGATATCGAAGAAGTGGACGTCGGAGCCGGTGTAGTCGAGTCCCAGCTCGTTGAGCAGGTGGATCACCGAGAGCCCGGGTGATCCATTGATTTCGTCGCCGTCGCACAGGTTGAACATGATCGGCGCGCCGGCGTTGCTCGTGCCTGCTGCCTCCCGCGCGGCCTCAAGCGTGGCGCGCGCCCCCGCCATTGTCACGGGGGTCCACTGCCAGGGCGCGCCGAGCGCCTCGAACGCCCGCGCATACTCGGCTTCTCCCTGCGAGAAGTCGTTGTAGTAGGCGAGATTCGGATCGGTGGTCTCGACCGTTGGGACGAGAACCCACACAGGGCGCGGTGTGATGCTAGCGCTCCTGGTGGCGGAACGTGCAGGACGGGAAAATCATCCGTTCAAACTGCGGTGCGTGCTCACAGGCGACAAGAGCAGCTCGCGCGGGTGGCAACGACGCGTCCGTTACGGACGCCGCCCCACCTGCTCGAAGGGGATGTTCCCGATAGGCCACTCGGCCCAGCCGGTGAGGTCAAAGTGCCACCACTCGGAGGGGTTCACCGAGAACCCCTCGCTCTCCATGACGGCGCGGAGCAGATCGCGGCGCCAGCGTTCCAGCGACGTCCCGCCCGGATAGCTGGGGTACGAACGGTGCGAGAACTCGTCATAGCCGCCGGGCATCCGCACCGGCTTGCCATCGGCCAACGTATACAGCGTGAGATCGACCGCCGCCCCGCGATTGTGTTTCGACCCCGTGGCGGGGTTGGCGACAAACTCGTGGTCAGCGCCAGTGGTCGCGTCCCAGAACATCTTGGTCACGTACCACGGGCGGTAGGCATCGTGGATCAGGAGCCCAAACCCGAACGCCTTTAATTTTTGATTCGCGCGCACCACGGCCTCGGACGCTGGGCGCTGCATGAAGGCGCGCCCCTGCGAATACATGGCCGCGCCCATGAAGTTGTTGTCCGTAGCGTAGCGAATGTCGAGACGGATCGTGGAGTCGAGCGTGACGAGCTCCACGAGTTCCGGCGCGCGTTTCCCTGTCTCTGCTGGGACCGTGGCGGCAAGCGCATTGCGACGGAGCTCTGTGATCGGGCGCAGGGGCTTCACCCGAAAGGTGACCCCCTCTTCGGTGCCAACGGCGAACCGCACGAGCGGCTGTTCCGTTGCGACTGTGAGTCGAAGTTCCCCGTTTACGCGCGTGAAGTCACGTGCTGGGACAACCGTGCGGTTCCCGTGGCTGGTGAATGCCACGAGTGCGCCGTTGACCTCGGCCACGATCTGCGTGTCTGCGGCGAAGGTGTATTCACCGATGTACGGAAGCAACGCCGCGGCGACTGATCGAGGGGGCGTCGGCACCGCGCTCAGCGCGATCGGAGTCGGCGCGACGGCGATCACAGGCGACGTTCCCGCCTGCGCCTCAAGCGGACTCGCGAGGGCAAGCATGGCGAGCATGGCGATTGCGACGCACGTGGTGCGCATGTTGTACGTCATAACCCCCCGGAGAAGTTCACAGGGGGCAGTGGAAATCAGGCAGCGCCGGCGATGTAGCGGGCGAAGCGGCCGCAGTTCGTGCACTTCAGCGTCACTTGGCACCGGGGCGGCGGCGGAACGTCGCCAGGGTCCCGTTCAATCGAACCCGAGCAGCTCGGGCAAGAGAGGGGCGATCCGTTACGATCGTTGGCAATCAGATTTAGGGCTTGCGCCGGGTTGAACGAGGCCGGACGAGGCTTACGCATACAGTCTCCACTGGATAACCCGGGCCCACACGGCACCGGTCTGGCATGACTGTAACCTAATCAGTCCGAGCCCAAAATCGTAGTGGTGAGACTCTGTGTTTCGGTGTTTGTTCGTCTATTTCCAACTATAATTACGCGTCGAAACCGGTTTCACCCGGTCAGTACTGGAAGTTCACGGATTTTCTTGGCCCATTCAGCCGGTCCGGACTCGTGCACGTTGTGCCCTTCGGCATCCACGGCAACGGTTACCGGCATGTCGGCGACCTCAAACTCGTAAATCGCCTCCATTCCGAGCTCTTCAAATGCCACCAACCGTGAGCTGCGAATCGCTTTGGACACGAGGTACGCGGCCCCGCCGATCGCCATTAGGTATGCGGCCTTGTGCTTCCGGATGGCTTCGAGCCCCACCGGCCCGCGTTCGGCCTTCCCGATCATCGCAATCAATCCGGTCTTGGCCAGCATCATCTCGGTGAACTTGTCCATTCGTGTGGCGGTAGTCGGACCCGCGGGTCCGACGACTTCATCACGCACGGGGTCCACGGGGCCCACGTAGTAGATCATCCGGTTCGTGAAGTCGACACCCGGCGGCAGTCCCTGGCCGCTGGCATAGAGATCGGCGATCCGCTTGTGCGCGGCATCGCGTCCTGTGAGCAGCTTGCCGTTGAGCAATAGGCGATCCCCGGCTTTCCAGCTCTGCACCTCGGCCGGTGTCAGCGTGTCGAGGTTCACGTGCTTCGCGTTCCGGTCGGGGTGCCAGGTGACCTTTGGCCAGTCGCTGAGCTTTGGCGTGGGGAGCTGCGCGATACCCGACCCATCGAGCGTGAAGTGCGCGTGGCGCGTGGCGGCGCAGTTTGGAATTATTGCCACCGGCTTGCTGGCCGCGTGCGTGGGGTAATCGAGGATCTTTACGTCGAGCACCGTCGAGAGCCCGCCCAGACCCTGCGCGCCGATCCCGAGTGCGTTGACCTTGTCGAACAGTTCGATGCGGAGCTCTTCGATCTTGTTTTGCGGGCCGCGCGCTTTGAGCTGCGTCATGTCGATATCTCCCATGAGCGACTCTTTGGCGAGCAGCATCGCCTTCTCCGCCGTGCCGCCGATGCCGATGCCGAGCATGCCTGGCGGGCACCAGCCGGCGCCCATCGTCGGGACCGTCTTCAGCACCCAGTCGACGATGCTGTCACTGGGATTGAGCATCACGAACTTTGACTTGTTCTCAGAGCCGCCCCCCTTGGCCGCGAGTTGCACATCGACGGTGTCGCCCGGGACGATCTCATAGTGGACCACGGCCGGCGTGTTGTCGCGGGTATTCGTGCGACCAAAGGCTGGGTCGGAAACAATCGAGGCTCGGAGCACATTGTCGGGCTGCAGATACGCGCGCCGTACGCCCTCGTTCACCATATCGGTCACCGACATCGTGGCGTCCCAGCGCACATTCATCCCGACCTTGAGGAACACGACCACAATGCCCGTGTCTTGGCAAATGGGACGGTGTCCCTCGGCGCACATGCGCGAGTTGGTGAGGATCTGCGCAATCGCATCTTTGGCCGCCGGCGACTGCTCGTTCTCGTAGGCATCACCCAGCGCTTTGATGTAGTCGAGCGGGTGGAAATACGAGATGTGCTGGAGGGCGTCCTGAATGGACTGAATGAAGTCGGACTGTGCGATGACGGTCATGGTCGTGGCTCAAGGGTCCAAGGGTGGAATCTAGCCAGCGTTCACCGGACAGGGACAACTGCGCCTACGTTACACCCGCTGCAGCCGCCGAATGGCGCTCACGCCGAGCACTGGCCCCACCGCTAATGCCGCAAAGGCCCAGGGCCAGCCTACGCCCCGCACAATCGGCGGAATCATCTGGATCGTGATGGTGGTGAGCAGGAAGCCGAGGGATGTCTGGAGGGTGAGCGCGGTGCCCACGGCGTGCGGCTCCACCGACTCCGTGACGAGCACACTGAACTGCGCACTGTCGGCGATAATGAAGAACCCCCAGATGATGGTGACGGGAGCAAGAATCCAGAGTGAGCGTCCGAAGCTCAGTCCGATGAGCGCGCAACAGGTGCCGCTGATGACGAGCGCGCGAATCACGAGTGGTGCGCGCCCGATCCGGTCGGCGACCCAGCCGCCCCACACACAGCCAATACCCCCCACTGCGATCACGGCGAACGACAGCACGGCGATCGCGGGCGACGAGGGTGCGGTGAGTGCGTGCGCATCGCCGGCCACACTTGCGGCGAGGAAGGCGGGGATCCAGGTCCAGTACGAATACAGCTCGGCCATGTGCCCGAGGTAACCACCCGTGGCGAGCCGCCAGCGGCGCGAGCGTACCACGTCGGCGGCCAACGACCAGGAGAACGGGCGCGGCGGGAAGGCGTGTGGGCCGTCGTGATAGAAGCTGAAGATCAGCGCGGCAGCGAGAAGTGCGCTGGTACAGCAGACGACCGTCACGCCGATCACCGTGGCGTTCGGTATTGCGTGAACGAGATAGGGCCCGGCTTTCCCGATCGTGAGCGCTCCGACCACGGTGCCCACGGCGAGTCCGCGTCGCTCGCGGAACCAGGTGCTCGCCATCTTCATCGCCGGTGGATACACGCCGGCAAGACAGACGCCAGCGAAAAACCGACTCGCGATAATCACCGCGAATGATCCAGCAACTGCCATTGGCGCACTCGCCAACGCGCCGAGTGTCGCCGCTGTGGCAAAGAGCAGTCGCGCGGGAATCACATCGGCCAAGTTGAGCAACGCCGAGAGCGCGGTGCCAATCACGAATCCGAGCTGCACTGCGACAGTGAGCATCGCGACTTGGCCGCCCGTCAGGTCGAAGCGCGCTTGCAGCTGCGGTGCGACCGCGCTCCCGGCGAACCAGAGCGACATGCCGAGCAACTCGGCGGCGGCCAGCAAGGCGAGCATGCGCCAGCGATCGGGCGCGCGATCGCTAGGCATGGATGGTGAGCTGGTCACGTCAGCGAACACGGAGCGACGCATAGAAGTCCAGTGTATCAGAGGCGACGCGATCCCAGGTGAGCGATTGGACGGAGCGCTGGGCTGCGGCGCGCATCACGTTAAGGTGCGCCGATTGCGCCATGTGCGCGATGGCATCCGCCATCTGAGCGCCGGTTGTGTGCTCGGGGAGTAGTGTTCCCAGGTCCGGAGTGACCAGTGTGTCCGCTGCGCCGACGTTCGAGACCACGGGAGTGAGTCCACACGCCATCGTCTCGACGAGCGACATGTTGAATCCCTCGCTCCAGCTCGCTGACACGAACAGTTGCTGCTCCGCGAGGAGCGTCGGCAACGCGTCCCTGTCGTAGCGCGGGTGCACCACGAGCCGCTCGGCTGCGCCCGGTGGGAAGAGCGGGGCGAGAGCCTCGCGGGCGACGTGTGTTCCGAGGAGATGCCACTGCACATTCACCGCGCGCTCCTCAAGCAACCGCGCGGCTTTGAGGATGACCTCACGCCCTTTGTTCACGGTCCATGCGCCGAGGACCGCGACGCCAAGTGGTGCGCCGCTCGGGTGTGGACGCGGGGCCGGACGTCCCAGTAAGGTCGCCGGGAGTGCGTTCGGGATGACGGTCTCGCGGTGGGCGTCCAGTTGGAGGTTCGTGTGGGCCCAGTCGCGGTTGCGCTGGTTGAGGAACACCGCCCCGTCGGACGCACGCAGCGTGCGCGCCACTTCGCGCAGCCGCCAGCCGCCGTGGTAGACGCGGTATTTCCACGAGAGCGTGAGTTCGCCGCGCTGGGCACGTTCCACGCGGACTTTATGTGCCCAGTGTTCTAGGCCATGCGCGCGCGTGACGGTGAGCGGCGCGTCCGCGCGACTCCCGGAAGGTCGCACCGAGAGCCATCGCCAGAGGTCGCCGGTGGAGGCATCCACAATATCGAAGCGCGACGCATTGGCGGTGAGGAACGTCGCCACGTGCCAGGGGAAGGCGAGCATCTGTCGTACGCGGGCCCCGGACGAGCCGGACGAGCCGGACGAGCCGGACGAGCCGGACGAGTTGTCGAAGGCGTCGTCGAAGCTAAAGAACTCAGTGGTCGCTCCGCGCGCGCGCAGAGCGGCCGCGAGTTGCATCGTGGCGCCGCTCACCCCTGCGTTCGGGTCGAGCGGATGGTGCACCACGAACAGCACGCGCGGCGCGTACGGCGCGTACGGCGCGTACGGCGCGTATGGCGCGTATGGCGCGTATGGCGCGCTCACGGACGGTGTGCTCCGCCCGCTCCGCGGGTAGCGACGGTCAGTGAGTGAGCGCCGAACCAGCGGGTGATTGCGCGCACGCGGTCGAACGCGAACATCCGCCTGGGACGGCGACCAGGCAGGTACAGATAGTGCCCGAACCCGTCAATCACGTCGACCTGGCACCCGAGCGCACGCAGGGCTCGCACGCGTCCGATGAGTGTCACTGGCTGGTTGATGGGCTGCCCCGTTTCGGCATACGGGCGCCCGGTGAGGTTCCGGAACGCGCGATACAATCCGAGCAGCCCAATGTAGTTCGGCGTTGTGATGATGAGCCGTCCGCCAGGCTTCGTCACGCGCACGAGTTCGGCGAGTCCTGCGGATGGCGACGGCACGTGCTCGAGCGTCTCAAAACTACAGATGAGGTCGAAGGTCGCGTCCGCAAAGGGAAGACGCTCGATATTGCCGGCGAGGAATCCGCCCTCGGGTGCCAGTGGTGCAACGTCGCGTTTGGCGATCGCGACGGCGGCCGTCGAATAGTCCGCGAAGGCGATGCAGCGGGCGCCGCGGCCCGCGAGCCAGCGGGCAAATGCGCCGCGGCCGCAGGCGATCTCGAGTACCACGCTGCCGGTGAGATCGCCCACGTAGGGAATCGCGGCCTCGTGCCATGGCGAGAGTGCGTCGTCGGGCTGCTCGACCTCGAGCGCGCGATGCCATGCGTCATAGGCGCGGCGTGCATCAGTCATCCGCGCACGACGCGATGCGCCTGCTCCTGCCACGCGCGGAAGTGCCAGAGGATGTGCCACGCTTCGGCTACCAGCGACGCGAGCGCGCTGCAGCCGTCGACGAGTACTGGACGTTCACGTATCGCGCGGAGCCGTGTGAGCACCACGCGTCGCAGCAGTAGTATGAGCGGGAGGGTTTCGCGGTGAATGGCCGCGTAGAGCACCGCTGAATAATGCTGCCGCGCTAGCGCTCTCCCCCACGCGAGTCGCCGCGGCGGGTGGTCTACAATGGCCTCCGAGGAGAATCCTTCGACGAGTCCGCCGTCACGTGCACGCTGCTGCAGGTCGAAATCTTCCATGTGCGCGTGCGGAAAACGTTCATCAAATCCGCCAAACTGTTCGAAGGTGCTGCGGCGAATCAGGAAGTTGCAACTCCAGATCCACGCGCCCGTTTCGTTCACTGGCGAGATCTGTAGGGGCGATGTCCATGGCTGGCGACAGACCGTACATCCTGGGGAGATCTCCCAGCCACGCGCGACCGCGACGAGGAAGCCACGGAGCCAGTTGGGGTCTGGCAGGCAGTCGTCGTCAGTAAAGACGAGATACTCCGCCCGCGCCCGACGCGCGCCGGCATTCCGGTTCGAGGCGGGGCCCCGCCGTGGGCCCGCCGTCCACTGGGCCCACGGGTAGCGGTCCGCCACCATGCGGCGAGAGGTCTCGTCTGTACTGTCGTCAGAAACGATGACTTCGTAACGCGCGGCGTCGAGCGATTGCATGCCGGGTGCGAGTCGATCGAGGCACTGGGCCAGCGTGTCGGGGCGTTGGTACGTGGGAATCACGACGCTCAAGGTCGGCGTCGCGTGCCCATTGTCAGGCACCGGAGTCAGGTCCATCCTGACGCGCGGCGCCACACCTTCCGGTCGAGTCGCCAGTAGCGCTTGACCGAAAACTCTTCATCGCCCGGGAACATCTCCGTGTCGGCAACGGCATCGGTAAAGTTGTTGCCGTTCGCCGACGATTGATCGGCCCAGTGCAACAGCTCCGCCTCCAGCGTCATGGGGCGCACGGCTGCGCCATGCTCGGGAAGTCCGTGATGCGATTGAATGAAGTGATGCAGTTCGAGTTCCTGCACGTCCGTCAGCGTGCCGGGCGGCAGGGTGCGCAGTCGACGGTCCAGCATGATCGAGCCGAGGACGATATGCTGCAGCAGATAGCCGGCCTGCGTGTAGTCAAAGCCGGCGGCACCAATGGAGTACGTCTCAACCTTCCCGATGTCGTGCAACAGCGCGCCGGCGGTGACGAGATCGCGGTCGCCCCCCATGGTCTCGGTGGAGTGGCGTGCGATCGAGGCGACTTCGACCACATGCAACAGGAGCCCGCCGACGAGCGCGTGGTGACCGCGCGGGGCGCCGGGGGTGCGCTCGAATCGCGAACGGAACTCGTCGTCGGCAAAGAACAGATCCACCGCGCGGCGCAACGGTGTGGACGTGATCTCGCTGCGCCACTGATCGACCTGCGTCCAGAGTGACTCCGTGGACTGGCGAATGCGCGGGAGAAAGTCGTCGAGATTGATCGCGGCACTTGGCACCACGCGCGGGGGGCTCGCGACCTTGATCTGGCGGCGCCCCAGATAGAACTCGACCGTGCCGATCACCTGCACGACCATGCCGGCTGTGACGCCGGCCATGGCGGGAACCTGCTCCTTCCAGATGTTCGCGCCGATTGTGCCGCTGGCGTTGCCGAGCTGCAGCGAAACGAAGGGATCGCCGCTCTTGGTCTGCTTGTCCTCGCGCGTGCGCACCATCAGCTCGTGCTGGACGCGTGTGCCTTCGACGAGCGATGGGATATCGAGGATGGCCACAGGTGTCTCCGCGCTCGCGCGGCGAGAGGAACGGATGCCGAGTCCGCGATCACGGACTCGGTGCTGGACTCACGGCTTCCAGTCCGCCATGAAAAGATTAGTCTCGTGCGGCTGAGAGCCGTACCGATTTGACGCCCACATCAGCTTTTTGCCGTCCGGGCTGAACATCGGAAAACCGTCGAACTCCGCGTTCTTGGTAATCTGCTCGAGCCCTGACCCGTCCAGGTTCACGAGATAGAGATCGAAGTTGCGGCTCTTGGGATTCGTGTAGTTCGACGAGAAAATGATGCGCGTGCCGTCGTGCGTCCATGAGGGACCGAAGCTCGCGCCACCGAGGTGCGTGATCTGCCGTTGGTTGGACCCATCCGCGTTCATGACGTAGAGATCCATCTTGTTCGGACGGATCATGTTCTGCTTGAGCAGGTCGCGGTACTGCGCGATCTCTGTGCTATCGGTGGGATGATACGCGCGGTACACAATCTGCTTGCCGTCTGGCGACCACCAGGGACCGCCGTCGTAGCCAGGTGTCGTGGTGAGCTGTTTCAGGTCGGTGCCGTCGACGTTCATCGTGTAGATGTCGAGATCGCCGCCCTTGAGCGACGTAAACACAATCCGCTTGCCGTCTGGCGACAGCACGCCCTCGGCGGTGTACACGCCGTAGTTCGTGAGGCGCTTCAGTCCCGAGCCGTCACGGTTGACCGTGTAGAGGTCGTACGGATCGATGCCCCAGACGTAGCCTTTGGAGGGATCCGGAATTGGCGGGCACGCGCTGTCGGCCATGTGCGTCGAGCCGAAGAAGAGCCGCTTGCCGTCGGGGAGGAACCAGCCGCAGGTTGTCTTGCCGGCATTTGGTGAGACGCGCTTCCGCGCGGTGCCGTCGACCTTCATCACATACTGGAGGTCGCACCGATGCGCCTGCCCAGGAATCTGCGCTTGATAGGTGACCCACTGCCCATCGCGCGAGAAGTACGCCTCGGCGTTGCTGCCGCCGAAGGTGAACTGACGGATGTTGCGCAGGTGCGTGTTCTCGCCCGGATCGGCGGGACGTGCGACTGGCTTGGTGGGCGCGGCGGTCGGCTCGACCGGTGTGGTGGACAGGGCTTTCTGGAGCGGAGCCTTGGCGGCGGGGCCTTGAGCCCCTGCCGTTGAAGCAACCACCGCGAACAGGAGCGCGGTGGTCCGAACGTGAATCACGGGAGACATGAGAGAGGGCTAGTGTTGCTTGAGACGGCCAGGAGCTGGCGTTGCAGCGATGGGCCCGGCGAGGGCGAGGAGGTCCTTCGTGGTCTTGCCGCGCCGCAAGAGATCCAGCGCTTTCTGTAACTGGGGATCATCGTGGAGGTTGCGACGCTTGGCCGTGCTGTCGCCCCACGCGAGTGTGGCGATCTTGCCGTCGAGCAGACGGTCGATGTACTTCACGCCAGCGTCGAACTCCTTGCGGTCCACGGTTACGCCACGCTTGGCGAGACGCGTGTAGAACTCATCGCGCATGGCGGGTGTGATCGCGAAATCTAGCTTCACCTGCTTGCTCAACTCGAACGAGTAGTCGTAGAGCGCGAGGTAGGTCTCCTGCTGCTTGGAGAGCATGGCGCGCGCCAGTTTCTGTTCGGCGGTTGTGAAGGTGTCATAGGGGACGATGATGTCCGGCGTAATGGCGCCACCACCGTACACCACGCGGCCGCCGTCGCTCTTGTACTTGGGGCGATTCTGGCGCACGGCTTCGGTCTCGAGCGAATCTGGCTTCACTTCTACAAGCTGGCCGTCATCCGTGAGTTTGCGCTCCTTCTGGATGCTGCGGCCGCTGGGGGTATACCACTTGGCGGTTGTGAGCTTGATCGCAAAGCCACCGTCTAGGCGGTACATGGACTGCACGAGTCCCTTGCCGAACGAGGTGGTGCCCACGACGAGCGCGCGATCATGATCCTGCAACGCGCCCGCGACGATTTCAGAGGCAGAGGCCGAATAACCGTCGGTGAGAATCACAAGCGGAATCTTCGGCGCAATCGGGGTCATGTCCGTCAGGTGCACCTGCGGCGGCTCGCCGCGCCCGCGCACGCTCAGGATCTCCTTTCCTTTCTCGACGAATAGGTTCGTCATTGTGTCGGCCTGCTCGAGATACCCACCCGGGTTCCCGCGCAGATCGAGCACGAGACTCGTGGCCCCTTCGGCGACGAGTCGCCTGAGATGCTCGGTGACTTCCTTGGCCGCCGTCTCGCTGAAACCCTGCACGGGGATATAGGCGGTTTTGCCGTCGAGCATAATCGCATACGGCACAGCCGGAATGCGGATCACGCGACGGGTGAAGGTCACCGCGAACGGTTCCGTGGTGCCAGGACGTACAAAGGTCGCGCCGACTTTCGTGCCTGGCTCACCCTTCAACCGTCCGGAGACCATCTCGATTTTCCACGAGGCGGTGATCCGTGCGGTGTCGACCTTCACAATTCGATCGCCGACACGAATGCCCGCTTCGTCGGCTGGTGTGTGCGGGAACACTTTGGCGATGACGATCGTGCCTTCCTGCTGCTCGATCTGCATGCCAACCCCGGCGTAGAACCCACCAGTCGCCTGATTGAACGCCTCAAGCTGCTTGGGCGAATAGATCTCGGCGTAGGGATCCTTGAGCTCTGCTACGAGCCCGCGGGCGGCCTTCTCGTAGAGCGAGCCAATGTCGACCGAGTCGACATAGCGATCGCTGACGATAGCCATGACCTGTTCGAACAGGCGCACACCACTCTGCGCGCCGCGTTCTTGGAACACGAACGCGCCCGCAATGAGGGGAATGAACGCGAGCCCGATCAGGGCTGCCTTTGGGAGTCTACGCATCGAAATTCGAGTCGCTCGTGAGAGGAAGAGGGAGAATACCTAGTCGGTACGTCTGTCGCCACGGCGAGTTTCGTGCCACTTGTCGGAACGAAATGTAGCCGGTGTACTCCAACTCTATACGGGACAACGGGATAGATCGTTATGTCGACTTCGGGCCGAGTCGATAGCTCGCCATCCAGTGCTTTCCGTCCTGCTCGATCACGGCGTCTCGCGCCGCGCCTGAGGTCACCAGCATCTCGTGGGCGGGTTGGAGCACGCGCTGCAGGTGGGAGGGGAACCGTTGCACCAGGGGGAGTTGTTCGGCGAGTTGCTCGAGGGGCACGCGCCAGGTGGCGTGCCCGTCGGCGCGCGCCACCTGGAGCAGTCGGTAGAGCCGGCGCGCGACCGGGCTGTTGAGCGACCAGTACTGCGACGACGACAGGGTGACGCTCCAGCCCGCGGCGATGTTGGCGCGGAGTGGGGCGGCAATCGTCACGCGCGCGTCGCCCGGTTCGTTATTCGTGAGCAGTGGGAAGAGGCCGAGTTGGTCGCGGTCCGTCAACCGCCGCCGGTCGATCTGCACGAGCGCGAGCATTGCCAGCTGTCCGGAAAAGAGCGGACCGGCGGAGCCTTCGCGATAGCAGTCGGTGGATTCGAGCAACGTCCGTTCGAGCCGCGTGAGCGCGGAGCGTAGCTGCTCGTAGGTGCGCCCGTCCACGCGCCGTCCCATGGCACGGAGGAAGGCATGCAGCGTGAAGGTGACGGTGCCGTCGGCGGGCGCGCCGGCTTCGTGATAGCGGCGCATCACCTCGACGTAGACATCTTGATCGAAGGTGCCCGGCAGACGTTCGCCTGGTGCGGGGAGCACGCGCCAGCGTCCGCCGGCGGGCGGTGACCAGGTGATGGACGCTTCGTCGGACGAGTCGCTGAGCCGAAAGATGGGGAGCGCCTCAAGGGAGCGGTCGAGCACGATGGTGCGCGAAGGCTGCTTGCGGCGCGTGGCCATCAGACGCGGTTGGTCGAGCCGGACCTGAGCCGCAGCGACCGCGCGCGACGGGGGCGTTGCTCGTGCCGCGCACTCATCGCAGTTCCTCGCGACCGAGTGCGGCACGCACGGCTTCGCGAATGGCGATGATCACGGCGTCACGCGCGGCGGGTGAATCGTCGCGCACGTTCAGCTCGATACCGTCGGCGACGGGGAGCCGGCGCCAGCTGACGGGTTTGTCGTCGTCGTGCGCCACGGCGCGATCGCTGCCAGCGCCGAGCGCAGGGGCGAGCGATTGTGCGACGCGCCGTTCGAGTTGATCAGCGCTGACGTCTTTCATCTCCGTCTTGATGGCGTCGAGCGTTTGGCCTTCACGCTGACGAATCTTGATGGCGAGCAACTGCAGGAGATGTCGATAGTGATACGTCGCCGCGGTTCCCTTGCCTTCGGGATGATCGATTAGCCCGGCCGCGACGTAGAAACGCACCGCGCGCGCACTTGGCGTGGCGCGCGCCGATGCGTTCGTGGGCCGCATTCCCGCAGCGTCAACGAGTGCCGTGGCATGCGAGGCGAGTCCGCGTGCGTTCCATGGAGCGTGGCGCGCGTGGGCGCGCAGAAGTGCGACAGAAGACTCAGCCATGCCGATACAATAACTCCAGCGGAGCGAAACTTCGAGAACGGGGCGGGTGGGGCGGGCAGCGGGAGGTAACAACGGGGGGTGCGCGATGGTTCGCGCACCCCCCGTTCTGCCGTATGGCTAGAAGCCGCGGGAGACAGTTTGCGTTACTTCTTGGCCTTTGGGGCTTTTTTCACGACTTTCACGACCTTTTTGGCGGATTTCGCCGGCTTGGCGACCTTCTTTGCTGCCTTGACCGGCTTTTTGGCGGTTTTGGCGACCTTCTTCGCCGGCTTGGCGACCTTCTTCGCCGGCTTGACCGGCTTCTTGGCGGGGGCCTTGACCGGCTTCTTGGCGGGGGCCTTTGCAGCAGGCTTTGCGGGCTTTGCGGGCTTTGCGGGCTTTGCGGGCGCCTTGGCTAGCGCCTTGGCTGGCGCCTTGGCTGGCGCCTTCGGCGCTGGCGCGGCGGCCGCGGCGGCCGCGGCTACCGCTGGGGCTGCGATAACGGGCGAGGCTGTCTCCGTCTCGGAGCCGGGCTTGCGACCGCGCTTCCGCGGGGCGCTCAACCCACCGCCGAACAGATCCGAGTCGTCCTCGTCCTCAACGACGCCGGCGTCCGGTGCCAGTTCGCCCGGGACGCTCTCTTCGTCGTCGTCATCCGACTCCTCGGTGCTGTCCCACAGCGAGTCGCTCTGGTCCTTATTGACGGCCCAGCCGCCGTCCTCGTCCTCATCGTCGTCGTAGGGAATCCCGCCGCCGCTGTATCCCCCGAGCTCCTCGCCCTCGTCGTCGCCGTAGCCGCCAGGGGCCATTGCATCGCCGAAACTCATGTCCTGCCTCCTGTCACAACGTTCAATAAAAAGATGGACGACGTGGTCCACCGCTGAATACATAAGTCTCGCGCAGCCGTCCAGGAATCAGAGACTGAATCTGCCCGTTGAGCCACAGAGTATACGACACCCGCCCACCGCACAAGGTGGGTGGGGCGCTGTAGCGCGAATCGCTTGGCGGTGGCACGTTGTGGGAAGGCTCCGATCCCCCGTTCCGAACCCCTTTCATTCCCGACGGTCCGATGCAACGTCGCGCGTTTGTCCACAGTCTCGCTGCCGCGGGTACCGCCGCGGGTACCCTTTTGCGTCCCGAACCGGTGCGGCTGATAGCCCCAGCGCTGGCTCGAGCGGCCGGCCGGAGCCCAGAGGCCGTCGCCGAGGATGAGGTGTTTTGGCTGAATATCCGCCAGGCCTTCACCCTCGACGCCAACCACATCAACCTGAACTCCGGCTCGGTAAGCCCCGCGCCTCGTGTGGTCTCGGAAGCGATGCAGCGGTACTGGACCATGACCAACATGAGTCCATCGCTCTATGTTGACGACTTGCTGTATCCCGAGGTGGAGCTCGTACGGCAGCGGCTGGCCGCAACATTTGGCTGCGACCCAGAGGAGCTCGCGCTCACCCGAAATACAAGCGAGTCCTTGTTGAGCGTGCAGTTCGGGCTTCCGATGCAGCGTGGTGACGAAGTGGTCATCACCACGCAGGACTATCCCCGCATGCTGATGGGGTGGGAACAGCGTGCGCGGCGCGACGGGATCGTCATGCGGCGGGTGAAGTACACGACCCCACCGCCCTCACTGGACGAGCTGTATGACCGGGTCGTGGCCGCGGTGACCCCGCGAACACGGGTGATCCACGTGTCGCACATCACGTACACGGCGGGGCAGATATTTCCGGTCAAACGGATCTGCGATTTTGCGCGGTCGCGCGGAATTTTCTCGATTGTGGACGGCGGTCATTCATTCGCCCAGTGGCCTTTTACACGTGACGACATCGGCTGCGATTTCTATGGAACCTCGCTGCATAAGTGGCTGACGGCGCCCGTCGGCAATGGCTTTCTGTATGTGAAGCGCGAGCACATCAAGAAGGTGTGGCCGCTGTATGCGGCTCCGCCGGAGCAGGACGACAACATCCGAAAGTTTGAACAGATCGGTACGTATCCGATTTCTCTGCGGAACGCGATTAGCGATGCCCTCACCTTTCACGAGGCGATCGGATTTGAGCGCAAGGCGGCGCGGTTCCGGTTTTTGCGCGAGCGATGGATGCGTGGGATTGCCGACATAAAGGGTGTCACGCTGCGCACCTCCTCGGATCCGGCGCAGTCTTGCGCGTTGGGCGCGTTCTCAATGGCGAGCCACGGCGCGCAGGCGATTACCGATATCCTGCAGAAGCAGCATCTGATTCATGTGCGCCCGCGTTTCGTCCCCGACGAGTGGGAAGGAGTGCGCGTGACGCCGAACGTCTTCACCACGCTCGATGAGATTGACCGACTTGTCCACGCCGTGCGCACCTTGGGTGCATAACGACAGCGGGCGCCGACCATGAGGTCGGCGCCCGCTGCGTAGTGAACCATCTCGCGTCGTGGTGCTCGCGAGTGCGCCGTCGGGGAGCTAGCGATCCGCCGCCGTTGGCTCAGCGACGACATGCTGGCCGCTCTTGACGCGCGTCGTGAACCACACCGAGAAGTCGTCGAGCAGCGAGTACACGACCGGCACCACAAACAGGGTCAGCATGGTGCTGGTGATCAGACCGCCGATCACCGCATGCGCCATCGGGGCACGCTGTTCGGCGCCTTCACCAATCGCGAAGGCGAGCGGGAGCATGCCGAAGATCATGGCCACGGTGGTCATGATGATTGGACGAAGCCGAATGCGCCCTGACTCGAGAATAGCCTGGAGGCGATCCTCGCCTTCCGCACGTCGCTGGTTCACGAAGTCGATGAGCAAAATGCCGTTCTTCGTCACAAGTCCCATCAGCATGATGATGCCGATCATACTCATCACGTTGATCGTACCCTTGGTGACGAGCAGGGCGAGCATCACGCCCAAGAAGCTGAGCGGCAGGGCGAGCATGATCGCGAGCGGCTGCAAGAATGAGCCAAACAGCGACGCAAGGATCAGGTAGATGAAGATCACCGCGAGCATCAGCGCTTCGCCGACGTACCGCTTGGTGTCGTTCAGGTCCTGCACGCTGCCGGTAAAGACCGTACGGTAGCCGGGCGGGAGCACGAGCGAATCAATCGCGGCCTTGGCACGGTCCGCGACGTCACCGATCGGCGTGTTGGGCAGCACCTGCGCATTGATGCGGATCTGCCGTTCGAGTGCGCGGCGCTCAATCTGCTGTGGACCCACACCGGCTTTGATGTCGGCCACCTGGCTCAGCATGACGCCCGCTGGCAGTCCGGTGCGGCTGTCGATGCCAGTTCCGTTGATCATGAGATTGGCAACGTCGCTCTCACTCCGGCGGAGCGAGTCGGGGAAGATCACCACCACATCGTGCGTGTAGCCGGCGGGATCCTGCCACACGGAGGCGCGGAATCCACTGAACAGTGGTTGCAGGGTGTTCGCGATCGCATTGATGCCGAGTCCAGCCGCCCACGCCTGCTGACGGTCGACGCTCACGTTGAGCTGCGGAATGTTCCCCTCATCGCTCGACTGCGGCTCGGCCATGCCGGGCACCTTTTTCATCGCTTCGAGCACTTGGCTCGCGATGAGCTTGAGGCGCTGCGGCTCCGGCCCCTGCACATTCACAGTGATCGGTGCGCCGCGCCCACCGAAGATTGTCTGCGTCTGGCCGATGCTCGCGTTGATGCCCGGGAACTTGCTTAGTGAGCCGCGGAGCTTGCTTTGGATTTCAAACTGCGAATGCGGCCGCTCGCTGCGCGGCTTGAGGCGCAGGTTGATGTTGCCGTTGTTGATGCCGCCCCCTCGTCCGCCGGTCGACAGCGAGGTGAAGTCGAGATCTTCCTTAAACTCTTTGCGGATGAACCCATCGAGCTCGCGCGCTTTGCCGAGCGTGTACTGCAGATTCGAGCCTGGCGCCGTACGGAAACTCACCGAGAACTCGCCGCCGTCGAAGTCCGGCATCCAGGTGAAGCCGAGTTGCGTGTAGATCACGCCGGCGAGCACGACCGACGCGAAGGCACCCCCGAGTACCGCGAGGCGATGGCTCATCGCCCATCGGAGGCCATTGGGGTAGTGATCCGCCATGCGCTCGAACCAGTAGTCGAAACGTAAGGCCACGCGCCGAATCGGTCCGGCGCTCTTGATCTGTGCGTCCTTCGGGACCACGAAGTCACGAATACGCTTATCCTTGGCACCTTTCGTCTGCGACACCCATGCCGCCTCGCCATGTTGAATGGTCTCGGGGTCATACCAAATCGACGAGAGCATGGGGTCGAGCGTGAACGACACGAAGAGCGACACGATGACGGCAAAGCTCACCGTCACGCCGAACTGGAAGAAGATCTTGCCGATCTGCCCGCCCATGAATGCCACGGGGATGAACACGGCCACGACCGCCATCGTGGTAGCGAACACGGCGAGTCCAATTTCGTCGGTCCCTTCCTTGGCGGCTTGATAGTGATCTTTTCCCATCGCCACGTGGCGCACGATGTTTTCGCGCACGACGATCGCGTCGTCAATGAGCAAGCCGATGGCGAGTGACAGCGCCAGCAGCGTCATCGTGTTGATGGTGAACCCGAGCATCCACATGGCAAAGAATGCGGAGATGATCGAGACGGGCAAGGTGAGCCCCGTAATGACCGTGGAGCGCCACGAGTTCAAGAACAGGTAGATGATCAGGATCGTGAGCACGGCCCCAACGCCGATGGTCAGCTGTACATCTTGGAGCGACGAACGGATGCGGCGCGAATCGTCCTTGGTCAGACGGAGCTGGACGTCGGCCGGCAGCTGCCGTTCAATCTCGCCGAGCACGCTCTTGATGTTGTCGGCGACCTGCACCGTGTTGGAGCCGGAAATCTTGAGCACCTCGAGCGAGAGCGCGACGGTGTCTTTGTAGAGTGAGGCGGAGCGCCGTTCGCCAATGGTGTCGAGAACGGTCGCCACATCGCGCACGCGGACCGGCGTGCCATTGCGCACGGTAATGACGAGATCGCGGAAGTTGAGCGGATCCGTGAGGCGACCGGTGACGCGCACGCCGCGCTCGGTGTCTCCCTTCTTGATGCGTCCCGCGGGCACTTCGCGATTCTCGCGATCGAGCGCGGTGCTCACTTGGTCGGGGCTCAATCCGTAGGCGCGCATCGCGGCCGGGTCGAGCTCGACGTGAATCTCGCGCGTGGCTGCACCACTCAGCTGGACGCCGCCGACACCGTTGACACTCTCAAGGCGCGGCCGGATGACCTGGTCGCCGAGGTCGGTGAGTTCACGGAGCGAACGTTCCTTGCTCATCACCGCGACAGTGAGGATCGGCGAGTCGTTGGGATCGTAGCGCGAGATCGAGGGTTCGCCGATGTCACGCGGAAGCTGACGGCGGATACGTCCCACTTTGGCCGACACTTCTGGCTGCATGCGTGTGGGATCGACACCGAGCTTGAACTGGAGACGAACGTTGGCACTGCCTTCCGACGAGGTCGAGGAGAGCTCATAGAGGCCGTCGACGGTGTTCAACGCCGTTTCGATCGGGCGCGCGACTTCGCGTTCCACCACTTCGGGAGATGCGCCCGGATACGAAACGCTGACAGTAATGATCGGGTACGTGACGTCGGGATATTCGTCGACGGCGAGTCGCTGGTAGGACGCGACGCCAAGAACGACCAACGCCACCATCATCATGGTGGCGAAGACGGGACGCTTGATAGAAACGTCGGAGAGGAACATCAGGGCGCTCCCTTCTTCCGGTATTCGCTTTTGGCGGCGCCTTTCTTTGCGCCATCGGCTGCGTCGCTCGGGGCGCCGTCACCCATGGCGCCCGTGCTCTCGTTTTTGCCTTCGCGCCCGCCGCGTCCACCAGGCCCACCAGGCCCACCAGGCCCGCCGCGCCCGCCGCGTCCACCGCCGGCTTTCGTGTCCGTGCCGATGACGGTGGCCTTCATGCCACGTCCGAGCGTTCCTGGATTTCCGACGATCACGAGGTCCCGCTCTTGCACGCCCTCAAGAATCTCCACGACGCCGCGCGCATCGTCCGTGATGCCGGTCTTGATGGTGGACGCGCTTAGCGTGCCTCCCTCGACCTTGTAGACCATCGTCTTTCCGTCGACCGGACTGATGCGGACCGCCGACTGCGGAACGACCAAGGCGTTTGTCACGGTGCGGGCAATAATCTGCCCTGTCGAGAAGGTGTTACCCTTGAGCGCATTCCGAGGATTCGGGATCTGGATGTAGACGGTGACGTTCCGCGACGTCGGATCGATCGTTGGGCTGACGCGCGCAACCTTGCCAGTGAACTGCTTGCCGTCGGCGGCGAAGCGCGCGAGCTGCCCCTCGCGGACGCCGTTCGCGAGTTTCGCGGGGAGGGCGGCCGTGAGTTCAAGGATTTCGTTTCGTACGAGGGTAAAGAGGGCGGCTCCACGCATTGTCTGCTCGCCGTTCTGCACACTCTTTGTGCCGATGATGCCGGCGACGGGCGCCACGACCCGCATATCGCGCACAAGATTCTGGGCGGTACGCAGGCGAGCGTCCGACGCGGCGAGGCGCGCTCTGGCGGCTTCGGCGGTCTGCTGGGATGTGCGCAGGTCACGTTCCGCAATCGCGCCGGCCTTGAACAGCACGGCATTCTGTTCGGCGGTCCACTTCTGCGTCTCAAAATCACTCTGCGTCGCGAGGCGGTCTGCCTCGGCCGACGCCAGCGCCGCTTCTTGTTCGGTCGATTCAAACTTCGCAAGGAGCTGCCCCGCTTTCACGGTCTGCCCTTCGCGGACGAGTACGGACTCGAGAATGCCATCGCTGCGTGTGCGGACGGCGATCGTTTCGATTGGGCGGAGATCACCGGAGATCGGCAGGCCGGCTTCGATGCTGCCGCGTCCGACTTTGTAGACGTCGGTGGCCGAGAGAATCACCGAGGCGGTGCGTTCGCCGCCGCCACGACCACCTCTGCCCCCTCTGGCGTCACCGCCGCCGGCACCGCGCCCCGTCTTGGAGTCAGTGCTTGCGTCAGCTTTTTTGCCGTCTCCCTGCGGCGCTTGCGCACCAGAGAACGACGGCGCGACCGACAGCCCAAGCGCGAATAGGAGCGCGAGCAGAAGCGCGAGCGGGTGGGAGCGACGAGACATCAGCGCGCGGGTGCGCGCCGGACTAGCGATTCGAAGGTGCACTGGGCAATCCTGAGTTGGAGCGGACCGGCACCGTGCCGCCCGTGGGGAGCGGAATCGGTCGGCCACGCAAGCGCGCCAGTTCGGCGGCGGCGAGATAGAGGTCGTACGTGGAGCGTGCTTCGGTCGACTTGGCTGTCAGCAGCGCGAGCTGCGCATCGGACACTTCGACCTGCGTCGATAGCCCGCGTGAGAAGCGCAACGTGGCAAGCTCAAACGCCTCTTGGGCTTCCGCGGCATTCACCGTCCGGGCGTTGTATGCCAACTGCGCTCGGCTGAACTCCGCGCGCCCGCGTGCGATTTCAAGCGAGGCGGCTTCTTGCACTTGATGCAGCGCGGTTTCGGAAATCTTGGCGGCCGCGCGTGCGAGGTCGACGTTTCCTTTCGTGCGGAGCCCGTCGAAGACCGCCCAGCTCATCGCGACGGTGAAGCTACGGTCAGGAAAGAAGCCGTTGTTTTGGCACACTTTGCCCGTGGTGCCCGCCGGGCAGAAGGCGGCGGAGGTGGCGCCTAGGCGATCCGGAAAGCCGTTCACCGTCGGGAGCGCGAGATAGCCCCAGTTGAAGGTCGCGGTAATGCTGGGCAGGTAGTCGCCACGCGCGACACGCACCGCTTGTTGGCGGGAGCGCAGCGAGAGCTCCGCCGAGCGCACCGAGCCGCGGATTTCGTCGGCGAGCTTGTCATTGGCGACGGTGTTGACCACCTGACGCACCATGGTGGTGTCGAGCGCGGTGGTGAGGACGAGCGGGCGGTCGGCGTCGATGTCGAGGAGTCGCTTGACGTCGAGGAGTGAGACGTCGCGATCGGAGTGCGCTTGGATAGCGAGCGGTTCAATATTCGCACGGTCGACGCGCGCGCGGAGCACGTCGAAGCGCGCGGAGCGTCCCGCGGCAAAGAGTTGCTCCACTTGGGCGAGGCGGTCGCTGGACAGCTTGAGGTTTTCGTCCTGCAGGGCCGCGAGTCGGGCGAGATAGAGCGCGTTGAGATAGCTCCGCTGGATGTCGACCGCGAGTCGGGCGCGCGTTTCGCCTGCGTCGAAACGCACCGCTTGGCGCGTGTTGTCGGCGGCACGAGTGGCCGCGACAATCTTTCCGCCCTGAAACAGCGTTTGCGAAAGGGCGAAGGTGTTGTTGTACGTGTACGCTTGCCCGAACACCGAACCGACGATCTCGGCGCGCGCATTGGTGAGGACTTGGTTGTAGCTGCTGTTCAAGCGGAGCTGCGGCAGCCCAGTGGCGCGCGCAGTGATGACCGCTGCGTCGGCATTGTCGACCAAGAGCAAGGCGAGCTTGTTCTCGTCCGAACTGCGCAGCATGTAGTTGACCGCATCGGCAATGCCGACGCGGGCAGTATCTGCGCGCTGACCCTGCGCGGCAGGGAGCGCCAAGCAGGTCGCGCAGACGAGGGCGCTGACGCGCGAAAGTACGGAGCGTGAAATCATCAGAGTAAGTACGCCTAAGGGAGCGCTGACGCTGAGGTCAGCCTCCCCGAAAAAGCAGGGCAGGTGGGGAGAGTTGCCGCGCCGGATCATGGCATCCAGCCGCAACGAGGTAACTCGAGCGCTACAGAAAAATTCTCAATCCAACATAATCGATAAAATGGCTCTATTTTGGCTTGTATATGTCGCTATGATGTCTTTATAACTCAGAAATTTAGTGGCTTTTGCCTACTTCTTGACCATCGACTTGAGCGCTCCGTCAATATCTGGACGATGCGACTCGTATTCCGGGAGTTTCTTCGCCAACTCCGCGTCCTTTGCCGCCACCAGACGTTTCTCAAAGGCCGCGCGTTCGGCTGGCTTGTTGGCGAGTCCTGCGGCCTTCATCGCGACCACCAGCCCAAGCAGATGCGTCGGGTTCGCCGCGAGCATCGTGTCGGACTGCGCCTTGGCAATCGCGGCATCGCCGGCAATGACGGCAATCATCCCGATGTCATAGCGGCGATGCGTGTCGAGCGCCCCGATCATCTCATACGCCTGGATCGCCATAGGCGCGAAAATCCGGGCGCTGTCCTGCTTTCCCTCTGAACCGTAGCGCATCACCCGATCAAAGAGCCGGTCGGCGCGCTGCTCGGGGGTCATTTGTGAAATATCTGGCGCCGCTCCGCCACCGGCACCGGCTCTACCACCGGCTCCACCACTGAACGGCCCTGCCATCGGAGCGCCGCCGAGTGGCGTTTTGTCGCCCTCCGGCGCCGCGCCGCCGGCGTTTCCGGAGAGCTTTTGCGCAATCAGGAACACCACGAGCATGAGTACGGCGATGCCAGGAACGAGCCATCCCCACTGGAAGGTCCCGGCCGGGGTCGGCTGCGCGCCTGTCGCACCAGAGCCCGGAGCCGTTCCGCCTTTGGGGCGACTCTGCCCCTGCTGGCGCGCCGTGCCGCTCCCACTCACCGCGCCGCCGCACTGGTGACAAAAGTGCGCCCCCGAGGCGAGCGGCTTGCCGCACACACTACAGACCGCCTTGGGGTTCAGGAGGGCGCCGCAGGTGGCGCAGAAGTGTCCGCTCGCGGTCTCGCCGCAGCTTGGGCAAATCGGGCTGGAGTTGGTCATCGGACAAACATACAGGAATCACTGCCGGAATTGGGGGATCGGCGGTTTGCCGAGTGGCGTGCGGCGGCTGATATTTCAGGAGACGGAACTTCCCCCTTCCTGCGAGCATCACCATCGTGGCCGGTAAGTCGCGTGCCCTCCTCGCCGATCTTGGCGGGGCCACCAAGACGGACATTCTGGAGCTAGCCGAGGCGCATGGCGTCCGGTACCTGCGGCTCATGTTCACGGACATTCTTGGGATCAACAAGAATGTCGAGATCCCGGCGTCGCAGTTTGCGAAGGCGCTCGACGGCGACATTATGTTCGACGGGTCGTCGATTGAGGGGTTCGTGCGGATCGAGGAGTCGGACATGCTGCTCGTGCCCGACCTGACGACGTTCAAGATCTTTCCTGGCGGTGACGACCAGGGGCGCGTAGCGCGCATGATCTGCGATATCCAGACACCGGAAGGAGCGCCGTTCGATGGCGATCCGCGCGGCGCACTCAAGCGTCAAGTAGCCCGTGCCGCGCAGATGGGCTACACGATGAACGCCGGTATGGAAGCGGAGTTCTTCATGTTCAAGTTGTCGGCCGATGGCATGCCGACCACGACGACGCACGATGCTGGCTCGTATTTCGATCTTGCACCCGTGGATCTTGGCGAGACCGCGCGTCGCGCGGTGGTGGATGTCCTTGAACAGATGGGCTTTGAGATTGAGGCTGCCCATCACGAAGTGGCGCATGGGCAGCATGAGATCGATTTCCGCTATGCTGACGCGGTGACCACGGCGGATAATCTCGCGACGTTTCGCTTTGTGGTGCGCGACGTGGCGCAGCGCTTTGGATTGCACGCGTCGTTCATGCCGAAGCCGATTTTCGGGCAGAATGGTAGCGGGATGCACACACACCAGTCGCTGTTTCATAGCGGGAAGAACGCATTTTACGACGCGAAGGGCGACTACGAGCTCTCGGCGATTGCGCACCACTACATCGGTGGCCTGCTGACGCATGCGCGCGGGATGAGTGCGATTACGAATCCGCTGGTGAACTCGTACAAGCGGTTGGTGCCAGGGTTTGAAGCGCCGGTGAATGTGGCGTGGAGCATGCGGAATCGGTCGCCGTTGATTCGTGTGCCGGCGCGCCGCGGGACTGGGACGCGTGTGGAGTTGCGCTCGCCGGATCCGGCGGCGAATCCGTATCTTGCGCTCGCGGTGATGCTTGCCGCGGGGCTCGATGGGATCGATACGAAGGCGAGCTCGCGCGAGCCCGTGAACGAGAACATTTGGGAGATGTCGCATCGCGAGAAGCGGCGGCTGCGCATTGACGATCTGCCGCACGACCTCAACGAAGCGTGCGACGAACTCGAGAAGAGTGATGTCGTGCAAGCCGCGCTTGGGCGTCACATCACGACGAACTTCTTGGCGGCGAAGCGGCAGGAGTGGAGTGACTATATCTCGCAGGTGAGCGCGTGGGAGTTAGAGCAGTATCTCGCGAAGTACTAGCGCTTGTGGTGGCGTGCCTTGTCGGCGCGCCATCGCTGCGTGCGCTCCAGGCGCAGGGGGTTCCCGCGCCCAGCTGCACGACCGATACGCTGACCGTAGGATTTCCGCAGCGCTGGCTTAGCACGCGGATTGGCCAGGTGTCGGTGGATGCGCGTACGGTGGAGGCGCCGCCTGGGTTCATTGGGAGCTTTGTCCGCGCGCTGCATTTCACGACGCGACTCAGCGTTCCGCTGAAGAACCTCACCTTTGCGGCGGGGCAGGTGATGGACTCGCTTGAGATTCAAGAGTCCATGCGCCGGTTGCGACGGAGCGGCGTGTACAATGACGTGCTCCTCGCTGGCACGCGCTGTGGCGACGGAACGACCGATATCACGATCACCACGCGCGATGCGTGGAGTCTCCGTGGTGATGTGCGCTACGGACGAGTGACGTCGCGTGTGTCGCTGAGCGAGATGAATGTTGGCGGATCAGGGCGGTCGATTTCTGCGGTGGCGGAACATGTTGACGACCGCGCCGCGGTCACGCTGACGTATTCGGATCCGTACCTCTTTGGGTCGATGCTGCGCGGCGGCCTCGCGTTGCGGAACTATGCCGACGGGCGGTCGTGGGGCTGGAACATCCGCTCCAAAGATTTTTCGCCGCGCGATGCGTGGCGCATGGCGTTCACGAGTTCACAGCTGATGCGTGCGCAGTTGGATGTGACGCAACCGGTGGCGTTGATTATCGAACGACGTCTGGATGTCTTGTCATTCCAGCGTCGGATTCAGCAGGACGAGGAGGGCGTGACGGCATTTGTGTTCGGCGTGGAACATGAGAAGTCGGATTTAGATGTCGTCCAACGCAATGCGCGCCTTGGGCGCCCAACGGTCGCCCGCGAATTCACGGCGCCACTGGTTGGCTTCGCGCGCCGATCAATGCAGGTAGGGGCCATCGACTGGCTCGTGCCCGGACAGCTGAATGCTGAAGTCCCGAACGGATTCGACGGCGAGTTTGTCGTCGGAGTGGGGCACGATCTGATGACGAACGGCCCCATTACGCATTTCGACAGCTGGGGTGGTTACACGGCGCAACCCAACGCGAGCACGATTCTCACTGGGGATCTTTGGCTCTCCGGATATTTCTCGAACGATTCGATCGCCGACGGTGTGGCTCGCATTGCGGCGGCGGCGTATCGTCGTGCGCCGCGCGGCTCGTGGGCGCTCCGCGTGGCGGCGGAACGTGTGTTGAACCCAGACCCCGATGTGTTCGCGCTCTCGACCGTGGACCCGACGCTGCGTGCGCTGATTCCGGGGTCACGTCTCGCGGAGAGCGCGCTTAATGTGACGCTTGAACGCTCGATCAATGCGTATACAAAGAATCGGCAGTGGGCGATCGATGCGGTGCCGTTCATTCAGTACACGGAACGTCATCGCAATGTGGCGACCAACGATACACTCACCACGAATCCGGAAGTCGTCTTGCTTGGCATTGGTATTCGGCGTGTCTGGGGACAGCCCTCACAATCGCCGATCCGGTTCGATATTGCCAAGACGGTGTGGATGCGCGGGAGCGTGTCGAATCGTTGGATCTTTACACTCTCTACGCAGCCGTGGTTCAATCCGTCACGTCGACGCCAAGGCGGACGTGATCTGAACAACGGGCGCTAAGTCACGAACCGCGACTGAAACGCCACGCAACGCGGAGGGCCCCATCGGCATTGCCGATGGGGCCCTCTTTCTGCACCACAGCGGAATCAGACCGGGAAGAGCATCTCGCGGTACCGCGGCAACGGCCAGAAATCGTCGCCAACGGTGAGCTCGATGGCATCAGTCACCGCGCGCACGGCTTCCATGGAACCAGCGCCGACGCTCGTCAGATGCTGGGCCTGCTTGGCGGGGTCGTGATGCAGCGTCTCCGCCTTCGCGATGGCCGCATGCAGCGCAGCGCCCGCTTTCTGGAGCGCCACCACCTGCTTGCCCGTTGCTTCGGCCGCGGCGCGCTGCGGCACACTCTTGATGCCCGCACTCTTGGCCTTGGCCGACGCATCGGCGAGTGTGCCAAGGTAGGCGTACGATGCCGGCAGCACGAGTGTATCGACCATCTCGGCGAGCGTGTACATCTCGATCATGATGTCCTTGATGTAGCGCTCAAGCCGGATGTGATAGCGCGAGTCCACCTCTTCCTTGGTGAGGATACCGAGCGAGGTGAACAGGTGCATGCTCTGTTTGGAGACGATCTGGAGCAACGCCTCCGGCGAGCGGCGATAGTTCGGGAGGCCGCGCTTCTTGGCTTCCTTGACCCACTCGTCGCTGTAGCCGTTGCCTTCAAAGCGCACGGCCTTGGTGAGCTTGAAGGCTTCACGCACCACCTTGAGCACGGCGTCGTGGGGATCCTTGGTGGTCTTGAGCTCCTGCTTCAGTGCTGCGGTCATCTCAACCACCGCTTCAGCGATTGTCGCGTTGAGCAGCATCACGGGGAATGCGATGCTCTGGCTTGAGCCCACAGCGCGGAACTCGAACTTGGCGCCGGTGAAGGCGAACGGCGACGTGCGGTTCCGGTCGGTGTTGTCCTTGGCGACTTCGGGGAGCTTCGCGACGCCGAGCTGAATCATGGCCTGAGCCGCGCCCTGCGAGCCCGTCTTGCCAGCGGCGATGTCGTCGATGACGCGCGTGAGCATGTCACCCATGAACACCGAGATGATGGCCGGCGGCGCTTCGTTGGCGCCCAAGCGATGCTCATTGCCGCTCGTGGCGATACCCGCGCGGATCAAGCCGGCATGCTTGTGCACTGCCTTGAGAACGGCGGCTAAGAAGAGCAGGAAGCGGATGTTCTGGTGCGGTGTCTTGCCCGGCTTGAGGAGGTTCACGCCGTCGAGCTCGTTGTCGGACGTGATGGCCATCGACCAGTTGCAGTGCTTGCCGCTGCCATTGATGCCGGCAAACGGCTTTTCGGCGAGCAGTGCCTGGAGGCCGTGACGGAGCGCGACTTTCTTGAGGACCGACATCACGAGCTGGTTGTGATCCACGGCGATGTCGGTTTCTTCGAACTGCGGCGCCATCTCAAACTGGCAGGGCGCGACTTCGTTGTGGCGCGTGACGATCGGCACGCCAAGTTTGGCGAGCTCGAACTCGACTTCCGCGATGCAGGCGAGCACCCGCTCGGGGATCCCACCGAAGTAGTGGTCTTCGAGCTGCTGGCCGCGCGGCGGGGCCGCACCGATGAGGGTACGACCACCCATCACGAGGTCGGGGCGCATGGCGAAGTGCGTGCGGTCGATCAGGAAGTACTCCTGCTCGGCGCCCATCGTGGTGTAGACGCGAAGCGCGCCCTTGTCGCCGATGAGCTCGAGGAGCTCCTTGGCTTTTTCGGAGAGGATGTCGCTCGAGCGGAGGAGCGGAGTCATCTCGTCGAGCGCTTCGCCGTGATAGCCGATGAAGACCGACGGAATGCAGAGCGTCTTGGCGCCCGGGCTCTCCATGATGAACACCGGCGAGGCCGGGTTCCACGCGGTGTAGCCGCGGGCTTCCCACGTGGCGCGCAGTCCGCCGCTCGGGAAGGAAGAGGCATCGGGCTCCGACTGAATGAGCTGGTCGCCGGTGAACTGCTCGATCGCCGACTTGTTCTCGTCGAAGGCCAGGAAGGCATCATGCTTTTCGGCGGTAAGCCCCGTCTGCGGCTGGAACCAGTGGCAGAAGTGAGTGACGCCACGCGAGACCGCCCATTCCTTGATGACCTGCGCCACAGTCGGCGCGATCTCGAGATCGAGCTTCTTTCCGAGGCGCACGGCCTCGACGAGCTTCTGATAAATGTCCTTTGGCAGCTTGTCGCGCATCTGACGCGCGCCAAAGGTATTGATGCCGAAGTACGACGAGGTCGGTTCGTTGGTGCCGGCGGCCGGAACGTCAGGGGCAGCGGTCACGCGATTGCTGATGGCGTGCATTGCCGAAACGCGGGGCGAGATCTTGCTCGACATGGCGTGTGGTCTGGATTCAGTGTGGGGATGCGGCGTGCAATAACTTCTGCATATCATGCAAATCTAATCGCACATTTTTCTAATTTCAAGCAATAAATTGTAAAACTGAT